>Ga0214543_1002450_pt1 | contig 36432 bp, 16 predicted proteins | sample CNSS2metaG_FD_160094 | JGI IMG/M metagenome (GOLD analysis project Ga0214543, IMG submission 160094) | Root nodule microbial communities from cowpea collected in UCLA plant growth center, Los Angeles, California, USA - CNSS2 | ecosystem: Host-associated > Plants > Roots > Nodule | place: USA... | reverse complement strand
TATGTATGCTCGAATGAAGCATCAACCATGGTTACGTTTCAAGAGTGCAACAATTCGAACTTCATTTGCCACATATCAAAGACGGAAGTTTTGTAAATAGATGTGTGTACTTGTTTTTTTTTTTTTGAAATTTCTGGAGAGAAAATAGTTGATCTTTTTATATTACTAAGACATCGCAAAACCTTGTTATGAGACATCAGTTATACTTTTTGCTACATTATTATGTTGAAGAACTCTATGTATAAGACAATTACCTTTGTGTTAACCAAATTAGTGTCATTTATCAGGTTTGATGTGTCACAAATGTATACAACTGTATGTGTCCAAAAACATTTTCTGCATTTGCCATTTAAGTTGTCAATGTTTACCACTAACATCTCCAAAATTTATTTCAAATTATTTTCGTAAAATATGTGCAGGACAAACTCGGGACACAAATTACCAATCATTTTTGGATAGGAAAGTTCGGCATGTACCCCTGGTGAAATTGCATTCCAATTTAACTGGGTACCTATCCATGGAAACATGTTGTGAAAAATTACGTACTGAGTTTGTCATTTAAGTAGTCACAGTTTGACATTTAAACTTACAACCTTTGTTTCGGAAATTTATTTAGAAACTTTATGTGTTGATCATATTCTGGTGACACTAAACAAATTGCAGTGATTTTTTTAATAAGAAAGGTTGCTCAAATGGAGTCCTAAATCATGTGTCCACCTCTCCATGGAAACATGTTGTGCAAAATCACTTACTGCATTGGCTATTTAAGTAGTTATTGATTTGCCATTTAATTCTGCAACCTTAGTTTCAACAATTTATTTTGAAACTTTATGTGTTTGCCAGATCTTGGTGACACCTAACAAATTGCAATGATTTTTTAATAAGAAAGGTTGCTAAAATGGAATCCTAAATCATGTGGTCACCTCTCCATGGAAACATGTTGTTCAAAACCAGTTACTGTGTTTGGCATTCAAGTCGTCACTATTTGCCATTTAATCCCGCAACCTTAGTTTTAGGAATTTATTTTGGAACTTTATGTGCTCTCCAAATCTTGGTGACCCCAAACAAATTGCAGTGATTTTTTTTATAAGAAAGGTTGTTTAAATTGAGATGCAAATCATGTTGCCACCTCTCCATGGAAACGTGTAGTTCAAAACCACTTACTATGTTTGCCATGTAGGTAGTCATTGTTTGTCATTTAATCATGCAGTCTTTGTTTCACCAAATGCACATCACCTGCCCACACCTAAGTGGGAAACATGTTGTGCAAATGCAATAACGGCGTTTGATACTTAAGTTTTCATTGTTAGCCATTCAAACCTCCATCCTTTTTTGAATAATTTATTTTTGAAGATTATGTGCATGCCACAATCTGGTGACACTAAACAAATTCTAGTGATTTATGTGCAGCCCACACCCTGCATAAACCCAATTACGCATTGATTTATTGAAAATAAACGTCCAATTGTTGCGATGGTGAAATCAATTTCAAAATCAAATGAGTATAATGGAAGACAACGAACGGAAGAACGTTCTTGTTAGTTGAAAAAGGACAAGTGCATCGGTGGCACTTAGCAAGTAATAAATATTGTTCTCTCCACAGGGACTTGTGCAACACATGACAACTCTCACAATTCACAACTCAAATAGACAACAAAGCTTACAAAAACACAAAGAAACTCTTTTTTGGTATTTTATCAAACAGTTGGTGTGCAACATAAATTTAACCTAGATTATATACAATTGTCAAGACTAGATTTCATTCACTTTATTCCCATGCATTCACAAACATCTCAATTCCAATTTTAAATCAAAATCAACTCACAAGAATACTCAAATCCTATTCCTAGTGACTTTGAGTCTATGATAACTAATCAAGTTCTAATTCCTTAAATCCTCAACAAGTGAAATCATGCATTAAGTTCAAGAGTCTTAAGATTACTAATGAATCATGTTCTAACCCTATATACAAGCTTCATTAGGCATTCAATTTCAGTTCTAGGTTCAAAAGACATTTTCCAACACCTCAAGAACCACAAATCATGCATGGGTGGCCAAACCAAAGTAAGCATTAAGCATGGAAATCAAATACCAACATAGAAATGGAAAAGCATATGGATTAACATCACACAATACATAAGAATTCAGTTCATTACATCTAATCTCAACAAATAAGTTTAGCTCTCCATGGTGGAGAACCTATGTTTTACAAACTGAGGAGATAAGGAAGAAATGGAAACCAAAGAGAATATGCAAGCCCTCTCCCAAGGTTCTTAGCAACTGCACCATACTCCAATTATGTCTCCCCTTCGCATCAACACCACCAATTCATAACCCATCTTCCTGTCCAACCCCAAAAGGGGGAAAAACCACCATCAATAGAGGAGAAGACCTAAGGAGGAGTGGGAGAACGTTTTAACACCCCTAGCAACCTCCAAGAGTCTCTCCAAGCACCCAAAAGTGTTTCTTTATCATGCAAAATGAGGAATGGTCCAAACCCTCGTAAAAAACAAGATTAAAAGTCCATTTTTTGACATGTTAGCGACACTACCGCTCAGCCTTGTCTCAGCAGCGCTCAACGTCAGATTTTTTGAACTGATTGGCACTCAGCCCCACTTTTCACCGCTCTTCTATTTAAACTAGAACACAACGAATCACCATATTTTAGCCACATTATTCTTTTTTTTTCTCTTTTTCTCTTTTTCATTCTTTTTCTTTTTCTTTTTCTTTTAAAGATGACCTATTTACAAGAATGTATCACATCAACCCCAACCAACTCCATTTTGTTTCTCATGCTTCCCGTCTTTTGATAGCTTCCCCACACTTGAATCACACTAATGGCCATAAATTTACTCTCCTACTAAAGGTGAGGTGGTCAATCATTTTCAAAAAAAACTCAAGGGTTCAAAGGTGAAAGAAAGTTTATTTAAAATGCTCAAAGGGTTGCACAAGGGTTGTATTTTTGAAAAACAAGGTTTATCTTTAAGGTCAAAATATGATGAAAGGAAAGAAAGGGAAAATGCCTTGTTTAGATGTAGACATGCAATTGAAATAAAACTAGCAATGAGAATCAAGCAAAGTTAATTGTGCATAGAAAGAGATAACTCTCAATAGATAAGAACTTCCAGGCTCAAAATCTCACCCGGTTTAGTCCTAAGGTTGTCATACAAACTGCCACAATCATTAATCGTAGTAAAAACAATAACAACATTCTCAACATACAAACATGAGTTAAACCACAAGCATTGATTTTCACAAGGTCACAACACACTTTCAATATCATCCAAAATCAATTTATGAGCAAACACAAATGGTTCTCCTCAAAGTCGTGCAAAACTCACTCAAAGTCATGAAACCAATGCATTCATATTTTTCAGACCAACCAAGTCACACTTTTGATTATTGAAAGTAGGAAATGAAAATATAAAAGGAAAGAAAGCAAACTCTTTTTGGGCGGGTACACTTGTTGCTCAAATCTCTCTGCTCCTTGTGTCTTCATCCTCATCATCATCAATACCTAGCATTCTCGAGGCACAAAAGATACTTGAACAAATAGGTTAACCCAATAATTTTAGAAGCCAATATTTGAGAATTGAAAATAAGAAAACATAAAAACAATGGAAGATAATTGAAAGGAGAAAAAATAAAAATAACAAGAAAAAAAGAAAAATGCAAAACATAAACATAAGCACACCAATCAAACAACAATTCCAATATGCATAATGATTAAAATAGATTTCCCAAGGAACCTCACTCAGATCCCTCTTGTTGTAAGATCACTCAGTACTCTCAAAAGGTGATGAATACTACTTTCCATGTTCTCTAAGGTAAAAACACTCAAATTCCTCTTATTGTGCCTATCAAAGCTCGACACATCTTAACCAATCCCTTGACTTAAGAATGCATCAAGACTTGCCTTAAGAACCAGAACTATGAGGGCCAAACACACAATCCCATCCCTGGTGACTTGTATTATTTGGGTTGATTTGGTTAGTTCAGCTACTGAAATCTCATTCCTAGGACCTCCCAACAACTACATCATGCTCTAAGGCGTACCCCGAGACAAGCATTCAGCACAAACCAAATCAATGGAAAGCATAAACATCTATAGAAAAACTGCATAAAGGAAAGCATAAGAAACAAAAAACAAAGTCTAAAAGAGTCACAAATGTCAAATTGTTTTGTGTTGGAACACAAGTCCCCGACAATGGCGCCAAAAACTTGTTGGGTGAAAAATGGCAAGTGCACCGGTCGCACGTAGTAGGTAATAAATATCATTATTTCCACATGAACATGTGCAACACATGACAAATCTCACAATTCACAACTCAAATAGACAACAAAGCTCACAAAAACACAAAGAAACTCTTTTTTGGTATTTTATCAAACAGTTGGTGTGCAACATAAATTTAACCTAGATTATATACAATTGTGAAGACTAGATTCATTCACTTTATTCTCATTCATTCACAAACATCTCAATTTCAATTTCAAATCAAAATCAACTCACAATAATACTCAAATCCTATTCCTAACGACTTTGAGTCTATGATAACTCATCAAGTTCCAATTCCTTAAATCCTCAACAAGTGAAATCATGCATTAAGTTCAAGAGTCTTAAGATTACTAATGAATCATGTTCTATCCCTAGATACAAGCTCCATTAGGCATTTAATTTCAGTTCTAGGTTCAAAAGACATTTTCCAACACCTCAAGAACCACAAATCATGCATGGGTGGCGAAACCAAAGTAAGCATTAAGCATGGAAATCAAATACTAACATAGAAATAGAAAAGCATATGGATTAACATCACATAATACACAAGAATTAAGTTCATTACATCGAATCTAAACAAATAGGTTTAGCTCTCCATGGTGGAGAACCTAGGTTTTAAAATTGAAGAGATAGGGAAGAAATGGAAACCAAAGAGAAGATGCAAGCCCTCTCCCAAGGTTCTTGACAGCTGCTTCATGCTCTAATTGTGCCTCCCTTTCGCATCAACACCTCCAATTTATAATCCATCTTCCTGTCCAACCCCAAAAGGGGGAAAAACCACCATGAATAGAGGAGAAGACCCAAGGAGGAGTGGGAGAGCTTCCCAACACCCTAACAACCTCCAAGAGGCTCTCCAAGCACCCAAAAGTGTTTCTCTATCGTGCAAAATGAGGAATCGTCCAAACCCTTACGAGAAACAAGATTAAAAACCCATTTTTTGACATGTTAGTGACGCCACCGCTCAGCCTTTACTCAGCAGCGGTCAGTGCCCGATTTTGCTAACTGATTGGCGCTGAGCCCCACTTTTCACCACTAAGCCTTGTGGCGCTCAACCTTAGTTTCCCACCGCTCTGCCTTGGGCATTTTGACAACATTATGTATTTGAAGCACTGGGCGTGATTCTAGTGGCGCCCGACACGGTTGTTTGCTTCCAAATCAATCTTTTCTTGTCCAATCATGCTCCCTTGAGTTCTTGCTTGTTTTCCTCCACCACAAATGTTTCCCATTAACTTATTTAACACACTTAAAAGAGAGATTAGAGGAAAAATAAACATAAAATAACTAAAACACAAAACAATAGAAAACACACTAAACTTGAGGATATAACAAGATAAAAGCTAGGATAGAGTTGATTTATTCATGACAATAAACACACAAAAAGAGGTAAAAATGGACATTATCAATTCTGCATCGAGGAAGGGTTTTCTGTCAACCACCGTTGGGTTGGTTCTGCTACGATCAACGATTTTTGTTGAAGCACTATGGGAGGCTTTTTCGTGCAGGTGAGACGAAGGAATTTGATTATACAACAATGAAGTGTTTTTGGTAAAGCACCGTCAGAGGGGTTTGAATCAGGCATGATGTAAGGCCAATTAATTTTGGCTTATTACTTTCTGCTCTAAAGTAAAGGGTTGCCCCTTGTGTTTGGGCCTAGAGCTGGCCCAACTGATAAAACTTGCTTCAGTTACCCCAATGCCTCCATTTTCCTTGCATTCACATAACCTTCAACCGTTTCCCTAACTGGTACGCTAGAGCTCTGCTAGGGTTTGTTCCCGTCTCGAACCAGTCCGTCCCAAGAGCTCAAGTAGCGATTTCTACTCCACGTAAGTGACTCTAAACCTACTATACTTACTTTCTAAAGCTTTACATTCGTATTCCACCGATTAAAGCTTGAAAATAATCGTGTCTCCCGCTGTTCCGCCAGTTCTGCAAGTCCGTCTTTCAAGCTGCTGTGCTCCGAGGTCCCGTGTCGAAGTTCTGTTAGCCCTTTTCCAGGTACGGTAAGTTAGGATTTCTAGTTTCCAGTCGTTTTGGTCTGTGTTTGAGTTGGTTGTTGATTGTATGGTTTAATCCTTCGATTTGATGCGTGAGAATACTTTGTATGTTTGATTGGTTTGAAAAACATGGCTGCTGCAGGTGAAACAATGGCGAGACCTGTTAATCTCGCCCAAGCGAGCCAGTCTCGCCTAGGCGAGACAAACAGGGATTCGCCCAAACCAGTTTGCGCGAGAGGTTGCCCAGGTGACCCGCTCAAATTTTTGAGCGAGCGAGCATCTCGCCCAAGCGAGAGGGGTCTCGCCTAAGCGAGATCCCGCATTGCTTCCTGATGCTCTTTTCGAGCCCTTGTCTAGGCGAAGGGGACTCGCCTGAGCGAGAATGTCTCGCCTGAGCGAGACCCTTCAGCCTGAGCGAGGGATTGGGCGAGACAGTGTGGTGTTTGGTTGTGTGTTGCTCTCTTATGATTGGAATTGTTTGGGTATGACTGCCATTATGAGATACATGTACATATGTATGGATATATGCCTAATGGATTGCTATATATGCGTGACATGATTCATACATGATGAATGATGGATGTTGTGGGAACTTGACATGTGAAATGAATGAGTGGTTTGGAACTAAAGGAACATGGTATTGATATGAGATGAGGCCCTAGACTCATGGGGTGGTGATGATCAGAGGTATGGATTCGAAATGTGATGCGTATGAGGGATTAATCTCAGGGGTTGGTATGGAAGTGTAAATACGATTTAATGTTCTCTTATTTGCTGATTTATGAATGTTGGTCCGTGTCAGCGTGTAAATTCCTTGGGGTCTCTAGGTGAGACCTCCGAGGTTGCGCTTCAGTGGTCGGGACGTAATCCCATGGCCCTTGGTAGTGGGTGTCCATGGTGGTGCCCCATCTGTATAACTAGGTAAGGATTCAAGGTAAGGATTGCATCCAGACACTCTAAGGGGTCAATTAGTCTCACTTAGAGCGGACTAACCCCTGTGGTGAGAGTAGCAGGAGGTCTGAAATTCATTAAGGGCTAACCTTGTGGTGAGGGAAATCGATTCATTGAAACATTTGTAACACATAGCTCGGGGGTGAGCATAGGTATACACCACAAGTGCAAGCATCCGCTGAATCCGACCAGGTTATACGTATCCGGATGAGTCGAGTCGAGTCGTATTGTATTGAATGAAGAGTCATGACATGCTTGGTTGTTGTATGGATATGGGGTGGTGAAAATATAATTGACTGTATGATGAATACGTTATTGGCTCTAGCTTACCCGTTTTGTTGTATGGTTGTATTGTATGTGGCTGTTCTTTCTTGCGATGATCATCAATTTGATTTATGGGAGCAAATGGGCGAGGTTCTCGTGGCCAACAAGGGAATGGTGATTCCGCTGCTTAGCCATCTGGGCTGGAGTTATTTTCTTCATGTTTTCTTTAGGGCTACGACCCATGTATCGTTTTATGTATTTCTACCCTACACTCTTTGTTAGACTTGTATCTGGTTTTCGTTGGCATCGTGGTGTGCCCAGGTTGTGGGGGTTGGGTTAAGGACCCCAAGACTACACTACTGCATTATTGTTTGCGTGACGTTTCTTTTAATTTCGCTTAATAATTAAATGGGACGTTACACATGAGAAATGGTTTTTTCGTTCATGGTGCTTTTATTTTTTCAATTCAATACACTATTTGCTTTACTTTTTCAATCACATGTGGATTATTTTTTTTGAAATAAACATTAAATTAATAAAAGACACCCCAATTTGCTAAAACTTTGTCAATTTTTCTTTGTCAAACAATCAATTTCCTAATAAGATACATCTTAATGGACAAATTGTAGATAGGAATGATCTAAGACCAAGCCATCAAGAAGTTGAGAGTGTCGTATTAGTATAGAAACAATATGTAGATAGGAATTATCTAAGACCAAGCCATCAAGGAGTTGAGAATGTCGTACTAGTATAGAAACAATAGACATCGGTTAATAAAAGAATTTAGAGTTATGTCTCTAATCAGAAAGAAAAAGTGAGAGGAGAAAAGAAAAACAAAAAGTTAAATTTGAAAAAAAAAGAGATTGGAAATAAAGAGATCGTAGAATATTTTATCATTGTATTCTCATATAATCTCTTATGATCGATGTTAGCATATTCCTATTATGATTTATGTTAAGGTGTGAAATTAATCCTAAATTTTAAGATTGCATAGAGTAGTTTTCTAAAATTGAATTAGAAAGACATTAAAACTACAGTAACTTACATTTATAAAAATGAATTTTTAGATTTATAATTATTATTTTACGATCTTTTTTCCAAATTAAAATTTCCTCCAAATAAATGCTTATGTTCTTTCCCTGCTTCCATTGCTGAAATTGTATTTCGCTGTCTTGGTGAGTGTCAATTCCAATTGGAGTCGAAAAGGAAGCCGCGAACTGGAAAAACAGTTTTCCTTTCCCCTGAATAGCCTTGAATAGGAAAAGTTTTCTCCCACTTTTACGTATATCCAATTTTCTCCATGATTTGAAATGTTGAATACATGAATGAATTGGAAAATTATTGCCTCTAGTAGGTCAATTCAGCCACTACCAAAAAGAATCATATATTTGTTGAGAATTTTGTTTTAAATTGTTTTTTCTAAAAAATATTTACAAATTTTACTATGAAAAATAATTTTCAAAAAAATATTACTATTTTTCTAAAACATTTTTAACTTTAAGATTTTATAAAAAATACTTACAAATTTTATAATTTTGTAAAAAAATAATTATTAATGAAAGAATTACTTATTAATTAAATTCTTTAAAAAAAAAGAAAATAAAACTTTTCGTGCAAAATGTTATAAAAAATTTATAAGAAAAGTTTCATAAAATATAAAAAATTTCAGTAGTATTGGAAATATTAGAATTCGGAAAGACCTATTGTACGATATCATGAGAATTCCTTGAGAGGAAATGAATGTTTAAAGAGCGTCAGTTTTACGGGATATAACAAACCAAATGCTTTAATTACAAATTACATGAATTACATGATTGTAAATAATTTTTATTCAAGTGCCTTTATGGATGTTGGTAGAGATGGCAATGAGGCGGAGTATTACGAGAGATTTCACTATTCCATACCCATTCTTATTGAAAAACTTCATCCATATATCTATATTTAAAATCAACGGGTATCTACAATCCTTGTTTTGTAATACCATGTAGTTACACAACACCTAAAGAGACCTTTGAAAATGAGTATCGCATATATTCAGGTGGCAAGATGAGTTCACATGGGCCATTGGTAGTGGCGGATCTTGATAAAAAAGTTTGGAAGAGCTAAAATAATATACTCAAGTCTTATATATTTAATTATTATTACTAATATAACAAAAGTATATATAATTTAGTATTGAAATCTTTGTATATTTTTTTTAAAAGAATTATAATTTTGAAATTGTATTTGATATGAAACTCATTTTAAATAAGTTTTTCTAACTTCATCTCTTTCCCTGAATATTCTCATATTTGATAATGTTTTCTTATAATAGTTCCAAAGAATTAATATAAAACATTCTGCCTATAATTTAAAAGAATTAATATGAAATTTTCCACTTACAATTCTTTGAATCTTAAGAAATGGTCATTTAATTCAACAATTGAATTCTTAGTATCATGCTTGAAAATAGGTGAAGAAGTAAATTTGTATTGTTTTTATCTTCAAGGGTATCTTCTCTTTTATCACTTAAAAGAAATGAATCTATTTTATTTTTCATCAATAATAACTGTTTAAAAAAAATTAAGATTAAAAAATAATTTATCAAAATCTAATCAAAAATTGAGAGACGTAATTACTAAAACAATATATGATAATCAAGTCACCTTTAAAAAATGGTTATGAAAAAACATGTAGTACCTAACTTTTCTTTTCATATTTATAAAAAAATAAATATACAAAAAACTCATAAGATGAAAAAAAAAATTAAATATCAAACTATTAATTTTCGATTAAGAGAAATGAGAAAATTACTTCTTTTTTTATCCTAGTAGAGAACGGATGACAACTAAAAGCAAGAGAAGGAATTTATGTCTAACTTTCTAGTTTTTTAAAACAAAAAACCAAAGAAGAGATGCAAGAGTAATAAATGAATAATACAATACATGAAAAAATTCAAATGAGAGAGAACAAAAAACTATATCTCAATAAATTTTATTATTCTTTATTATGTTTAATTTTTTATTTTATTATTTATTATTATTAAATATTATATTTTATAAAAAAGTTTAAAAGAAATTAAAAAATTTTAAACAAAATTAAAAAAATATTTAAAGAAAAAGTAAAAGATCTTGGGGGGTCATGGCCCCCTGCGGACCTTCTAAGTTCCGCCACCACTGGGACATGCAATTTAATTTTATGCTGTGGTTTTATTTTTTGTTTAGAAAAAATCTTTTATGTTCCTAGTTTTAGAAGAACTTTCCATTTTGCAACTTGCACCTTTTGGTTTTTCCTTAAATTTTTAAGGATATTGGTTTTACTTTATTGAATAAATTGAAAGTTATTAGTTTTTATAAACTATGTGATGGTTTTTATTCTATTAAATTATAGAACTACACTTTTTATAGTTATATGCATGTTTCTATTTAGTTAAAACAATGTGTTGTAAATGAGATTCTCTATGTTACGAGACACAAATTAGGACATGTCTCCATAACTAAGAATCAAGTGATTAGTAAACGATGAAGTACTTAAAACTTTAAAGTTTGGGAACTCAAATGTATTAAAATTTGGGACAGGGATGAATTTCAATTTTGTGTCTAAATTTAGGATCTAAAAACATAGTTGAAAATATTTGCTAAGAATATAAACATATACAATGTCATATATTTATTTTTATTATTATAAATAACAAAGAGTAAAGCATATGCGAGTTTGACTATACTCATCTTATATACATGTATTTTTTTTTCATCTTGGTCTTTATCAGAAAATAATTATATCATACTTATGTCCTCTTTTTCTATCTACTATTCTGAATAATAATTAAATATTTTTTACAAAAGGTAAAAATTAATGTTATAAATATCAAATAAAATTATAAAATAATGAGGTTTTTTAACAAGAGTGGTGTAATTTGTTAAAAAACAGATCTGTCTAATATTCTTAACCACAAAGGGATCTGAATTGATTAATGAGTTTTTCACTTGTTTAATGTGAATCTTGAAGGACTCTTTAAGTCTTAAAACTCAATTAATCAATTTCGCAGTTGTGGGTTAATGGACTGTTTAAAAACAATTAAGAAAGATTGTGAGAGAAGAGAAAGAAGCACTACACCACAATTTATACTGGTTCGATTCAAAAAGAATCTACGTCTAGTCTTCTCCTAAGTAAACCCACTTAGGAGGATTCCACTAATACAATTAGGATCCAAGAATTACAAGAACACCTATATAATTCTAGAACCTAAAACCCAAGAACTTGATCTACCAATCAAGAACTCCCCTTAGGAGCAATGCATCCACACAATTGCACCTAGGCCTACACTTCACACAATGAAGCAACTGTAATCAAGAATACAATAAACAGAATCAAGAAACGAATACACCTATGTTGTGCAGATTTGACAATATGCTCCTTGATTCAAGCAAGACCCATCATGGTAGAATCAACTATCAATCTTCTTGGATCTGCACTTGAATGATCTTCCAGAATGATCAATCTCTCTGTGACTATCAGAAGGCTCTCGCTCAGAAGGAAAAACTGCGTGATTTGTCAATGCTCTCCAATCCCAAAACAGATTCTAAAACCAGCTTTTATACAGAGTTTTCTGCTGTCATTAATTGATTAGCAATTTACCTAATCGATTATTATCGTGAGTGTATTTTCACTGCCTTAGTGCAGTACTCACAGCTAATCCATTAGTTAAACAGCTAGCCATTCATGTTTGCACCAGCAAGAGTGTAATGGTCCAAAGCAGCACAAAGCAGGCCTAATTTACATCTGATAAAGAAATCTATTAGCCTAATGCATAACCTAACTAGACCAAATCTATGTTCTATTCTAATCTAGTAGACATCATCAAAACCATTCTTCATTTATAGGTGAAGTAGCTCCCCCTATCAACATAATTTTTTATTAAAATTACCATAGTAGACAGATTCAAAAATAAATTATGTAAATGGATAAAATCATATATGATAAAGTATGATTTTAAATTATTAAAAATAATAAAGTCGTACGTAAGGGGTACGACTTTTTTTTTTATAAAAGAATTGTCGATCATACGACGATTTCACTTTTTTATTAATATATATTTATAATTTTAAATATTTTTTATTTTATCCTTTGAAAGTAACTTCTTTTTTATTATCTTTTATATTTTTATTTTAAAATTTAAAATTTTTATTTTTTATTTTCATTCAAAAGTTATCTTTTTACATTAAAATTACTTTTTAATAATATGTAGTTCAATGTTTTAATTTTTTTCTAATTTTTGTACAATTATATATTTTTTTAAGATTTTTTTAATAATTTGATTAATAAATTAAATATAAAATTTAATGTTCTTTTATATTTTAAAAAAGGAATTATATTTTGTTAGTTTTATATAAAAATATTTTTGATTTTCAAATTTTTAACTAAATTTATTTTTAAAATTATATTTATATATATAAAATTTTCTTATTAAACTATATATATGAATATTAATTTAATAAATTATAACAATATTTAATATTTTAAGATATATTTTATAAATCTATATATATTGTTTTAAAAAGTATATATAGATAAATTTAATTATTCAAATTATATTTATACAATTATTCATTAAAATAATGATATATATATATATATGTATATATATGTATATATATTAATATATTAATAAAAAATAATGATATATATTTTTAATACAATATATATATATATATATTAATAAAAAATAATTTTAATTTAATTTTTAATCAAAACATTGATTATATCATTTTGATTAATATAATTTTAATATTAAAAAAAAAATTTAAAAAAAATATGTGATAAAGATATTATATATCTCCTGCTTTTATTTATATTGATAGAGATATCATATATTTGATTCTCTTTTATTATTATAAATATTCTATTTTATTTAGTTTTTACTTTTCCCTCTATATTATGGGACATTGTACTCTATATATTGAGTTATTTTTCATCCAAACTTTTCTTGTGCGTTTTTTTGTATGTATCATTTCTTCTTTCTCTTACACGTTAAAATAAGAAATATTTAAATATAAATATATTAATAAAAAAATAAGTCGTACATTTGATGATTTCTTTATAAAATTAAAAGTAATAATTCTCATATAGGACTTCATAGTTTAAAATCGCACTTATCATATACGATTTCATCCATTTACGTAATTTTTTTTTTTAAAATTGCTTATTCGATAATTTTAGTAAATATTACGCCACTCTTGTAAAAAAATCAAATAATAATTGAAAAGGATAAAATAAGAACAAAAATAGTACAAATAATTAAATGTGTCTTGAAAATAAGATATGAAACTAAAGAAAAAAAAGGTTCATATAAAGTTTTATATAATTTAATAAATTAAAAGAATTTTAATAATTTAAAACAAAAATAATATAAAGATGAAAATAAGTATTGGAACGAGAATAAAATAAAGACAAAATGATACATACTCATACCAGTTTCCATTCATAATTTAAAAAATTTAGTATTATCTATACTGATATCTAGTCGATACAATTTTTTTTTTATCAAAATCAAGATGAATTCAAATAATAACGTACGATATAATCTAGCTCATTTATCATTTCTACTTATCAATTATATTTTACAAATTTCATGTAAAAAATAACAACATATTTAAGATGTCAAATATTTGATATCGTGTAAAATACTTTACTCTTTTGTCGAGCATATATATAAGAGTGTTGACTAGCATGGCATCGTGAAAACATTTTTACGTGATTTTCTCATAAGGAAAATTCAACCTATTGTATCAAACTAATAAAAGGCCTTTCACAGAAAAATGAAAAAAATAACTTTTGTGTAAATTAAAATTAATATTTATACAAGTCCAAAATCAAATTTTGAAAAAACTTATTTGCAAATGATGAGTTTATCCATAAACTCATTTTAACTTGCAAAAAAACTTCAATTCAAATTTTCTTATATTTATTTTGAATATATAATTCATAGTGGTCTAAACAATTCCTAAATATATGTGGAGTATAAATTTACCATACAAGAAAGAAGAATAGAACAGAGATAATGAAATATGTAACCAATGTCGATAATTCCAACATTTAACAAACTATATATGGTCATGTTCATCACGATGACATGACTGATACACACTGTACCTTATTCTAAGCTTTGTAAAGTGAAGTTCTTTGTGAAAGGGATAAATAGCATAATTGAAAGCATTGTAAAGTGAAGTTCTTTGTGAAAGAGATGAATAGCATAATTGAAAGCATTGTAAAGTCAAGTTCTTTGTGAAAGAGAGTCAGAATTGAAAGTTTTCAAGGTTTAATATTTATTCAATAAACCATAGTTTAGGTAAGAAACTCATCATATTCCGAACCAGGGCAGGAGAACACTTCATTCAAGTTCCACTGCTTCCTCTTGTAAGCTATGACCTGAAAACAGACACAAAAAATGTGACAATTATTAATATTCGTAAAAGCAATGATTTATTTGTTTTAATTTAACTTGTGTTGTAACATGTTTAAGTTTTAAAGAGTAAATTTATTAATTACCAGATGGCCAAGGCTGAGATTGTTTGTTATGATTTCAGCCAACTTTTGATCTCCTCTCCCAAGAAATTGAGTTTCATATTTGTCTGCATCAAATTTTTCACGACCACTCACAAAGCTAGGTCCACACCCCTTCACCACGTAAAGGTCAATTTCTTCAGTTTGCAGCTGGGTTTCATGGGCAACATACTGCAGACAGAACAACAACGTTAGCACCAAAAAGACATGTACTATAAAATAAAAGGTTTCAAGATGGGAAGAGAAAAACCTGGCACAGTTGGTCGATCGATAGAGTGGGCCTACAGTTAAGGTATGGCCTTGGCAAATTTGGCACTCTTGCTTCCTCAAAAGAGACGAGTTTGATGAAGATGTCCAACTGAAATTAGGTTAAAAAATGTAACAGTAATTCTTGTATATGAAAAAAACTGATAACCACATATATAGGTCTGGAGAAAGAATGTACCTCATCATCATTCTGATTTGAGTTTTGCAGATGATGGATGAATCTCTCCAAGCGATTGGCCCTCCTAGCTGCAGCATGCCTAGCATTGGTACTGGTCTGAGTCCTGGGGCCAAATCGCCCCCAAACAAGTTTATCAGATGAGGAAATGAGACTTCGAAGTGATCCAGTTTTTACTGTGCTTGCATTAGTCTGATGCTGAGAGCTTTGTGATTGTATCTGTAACTCAGCAAAGTGAGTGACAGGTATTACTTGTGTCTCTGTCTCTTCAGCAATAGGAGGCAATGTGATGTCCCTGCTAGAACTAGATTCTGCATTTCTTGCACTTCTTCTCAGTGTTGCACTCCTTGAGGACCTAGATGTTGCAGCAGCAGCACCCTTCTTTCCCGCTGCCTCACTTTGTCGTTCAAGAGTCTTGCCATATGCTTCTTGCATCGACTTCCGAATCACAAAATTTTGTCAAACATAAAAAATTTGAATTAAACATTTTACCTCGTATAAAGTGTCATACATGTGTTCATAACCAATATGTGTTGGATACAAGGATGTGTCATAGGTGTGTTCATAACCAATATGTGTGGGATACAAGGATGCACCAATTGTGAGGTGTGTTCGAGCTTTATAGCTTGTAAGAAATGATAATATGTTGTTGATAGTGATTATGTTATGTTAGTCTATATCACTAGTCCTTAATCAATTTTAAAATGGAAAATCATTTTTTAACAAAGTTTTCTGGACAGACTTTTGATAATGCACGTGTGGTAGCACCTCAATGGATAAAAGAAATGTTTGAAATGACTTGAAAAAAAAGGAAACATGTTTTGGTGTGTGTTGAGAAACAAATTTTGTTAAAAAAAAGTGTCAAAATATCATAATTCTTTTAAAATTGGTAAAAAATTGAAGGAATTATGGATAGTACAACTAAAGGCTTTGTAACGGTTTGAGTCCGTGTGACGACGTGGGATATTGGCCTTTTTAGAATCAAAGGACATATTAATTATTATATTCTTCCTAACTTAATCTCTCATATTGGATAAAGTTTATCAAAAATTATAAAACTGTAAGTTAGAGTTACTAAATAAGAAAAAAGAAAAAAAGAGTCATTGGATAGGTTGCCTGAGTTAAAAGTTTTGACTTCAATACCCACATAACTAAATAAAAGTCTAGTTTGACTACTTCTACATTAACTAAAGCACTTTAGAGAATTAGTTTATGAAAAACAAAATTAAGGAAATATTAACGTATGAATCTTACCTTTATATTATTTTTTGCATCATTAGAGAGAGTCATTTCCTGGGTCAAAAACATTCTGATGAGTTTTTTTTTTTTTTTTTTTTTTTTTTAAAATAAAAAAAAAAAAAATATTTTAAAAAATTTAATATTTTATATATAAATAATATAAAAAAAAAGGAAAAAAAAAATTTATTAAGTTTTTTTTTTTTTTTTTTTCATTTTGAAAATGAAAAACAAGACAATGTGTAAAACATATGGATATTACCTTTTCCTCGTATTCATCAATGTTTGGATAAATGACAGAAATCAATTCATCAAAGACGCGGTCTTCCCTTAGTGATCTTCGGCTTGAACAGTGAGTACGACAAGCAGGGCATTCATTGTTACTGCAACAAAACCATTCCATTGTATTGAAAATTATAAATGAAAAAGAAAAAAGAAAAAAGAAACTTTTGCAAATATGCACAATCATCCCAATTTATATTTAAACAAAAAAATGGTGGTTGTTTGAGGGTAAACCCGAGGCGAAAGGATTTCTCTATGCAATCCTTGCAAAAGCGATGCATGCATTCCATGACAACTCTTGCATTTCGAATGATCCCTATCATAAAAAATAGTAAACAAAATAACAAGTTAGATTATACATCCATGTATCCCTATCACCCTTTAAGAAATTGCAATTTAAAAATATTCATAGTTGTTAAGTATCTCTTCTGTGTGTATTTCATACATGCATAAATATTTTTATGGAGTTTTACTAATCTTGTGCACTGAAACTAAGCCAGAAATCAAATTCAATGTGAGTGGTGTTATTATTATGCTTTAGGGATTTTACCAAATAAATAAGACATTTTACAGTTAGTTATTTAATTCTATTTGGATTTACACGGGTTTTGACCTAGGTTTTTGCTATAGGTTTTTATCTTTTGAAGTGCTCAGCTCAAAGTATAGGCTTGAATAAGAAAAAAAAAACCCTAAAACAAATGAAAGGTACGTCTTCTAATCTATAGTAGGGATTTGTAGTCTCAATTATCAATCAAGAAAAATATTGAACCGAGCTAAGTGATTAAGGTTTGAATTAATGCATGATTTGCTACATGTAAAAATAAATGCCACTACCTATGAAACATGATTGAGGAGCTTGTTTTAGATTATAAATAGCCTTTTTATCCTACACACTAATGTTTTGTCTCTGAATCATGAACATTTTTTTAAAGTTGTATCATTGTAAGACATTGAGGATGTGAAAATAAAGGGAATGGAAAAAAAAAATGCAAACAAAAAACCAATCAGAACATGCAATTTTATAAATTAATTTTGAGGATTAACTTCTTCATAAAGCTACCTACGAAATTTAGTTATTTATATCAAAATTTGTTGCTCATTAAAAGACAACATGGATTTATCATAATATACCATTTTATCACAATTATCTTGTCAAAAAACCTCACAATTGCCTTAATTTACTAAAACAATTATGTTACAACAAAACCTTGCTTCAATTATATTTCCGTTCTCTACAAATAATGTTTATACATACCAAGGCAGATTGGGCATTCAACATCCTTTCGCAGGGCTTCCAGGTCAAAAGGATACCACCTATAAAAAACAAAAGTTAGGATATTATTAAAACTAAAAGTCATCAAAATTGTCACATTTTTTTGTTGAATTATATATTTTTTTCTATCTTAAAAATATATATCAAATTCATTAAAAATGATAAAGTAAAAATAAACAAGAGGTAATGACCAGACACAATAGAGAATAACAATTCAATAGATAACTCAAAAGCAACATTTGTATGGAGAGAGGTTGTTTGTCCAAATTAATGAAAAGGATCAAATGTGTCTTCTTATTTTTCTATTGCCCATCAAATTGGCTAAAATATAATATTGATATTATCTACATTGTAGGCTTAAGTTTGTTCCTTTATTCTTTTTGTTTAAAATGTTTCAATTTGGGTTCTAGGTGGCATGTGACAGTGAAAATGTCATTTATTTAAAATTGACACATTTATAAAAATATACTAATAACAAATCCTTTAGCAAGATATATGATGTCAGGTTTTACAGAGGGAGTATCACTGGGGAGATACAACACACCAATGAGATCTGAGCCTAACCACATAAGACACTGACACCACTCTCAACCCAAAACCTTAAGGCAATGAGTTTATGGGTCTTTATTCTTATATAGTGCTCTACTTTCTCAATTCTGGTCAATGTGAGACTTAGACTCACACTTGGATTCCTAACATATGAGACATGACTATAGGCTTTATTAAACAAGTATCACAACAAACTTATCCGGAATTTACTCTAGAGAAAGAATGAAAAGAAAAAAAAAATCTTTTCTATAAACTAAAATTATCGTTTATACAAGTTACACTGAATTTAAAGTCTAAGAGAATTTGGACAAATCAGTACATGCATGGCTAATTTTAGTTTATAAAGAATAAAATTATGCTTAAGAAGCAAACTAGTAAAAATAGTAAAGTTGGAGTTAAAGAATACTTGTGTTATAAATCTCAATGAGAGATTAAGAGATTTTCTAGGAGTTACATTATGTACTAGTGTAAAATAGTAATGTAAAATAGAAGTAGAAGAAATAATACTTATATAATTAAAGATTAATTTAGTGTGACCCTTCAATAATATCTTGAAAGAAAATTAAATAACTCAACTAGATTACATTAGTACAAAATTGAATTTTGTCTGATTATCTATTACACTTGTGTATTGTTTACTATATTAAACATTTGAATTTAAGTTTTTGTGAAAATTGTTTTGTCAAAAGACTTTCTTAAAGTATAGATGCTTTTCTACCAATTACTATGTATTTTCCAGGAATTACAAAAAGAAAAAAAATTAAACTTTATTTAACCCTTTTTAGAGCTGACATTTATTCCTAAAGAAAATAACCAAAATTCAAGCTGCACAAAACTTCCCAAAACTAAGAAAATTGATTTACATAAAATAATTCACTATAACAAAATGTCTTTCTCTTATGAAGAAAACAAAATATTAGAATTATTAACATAATTTTAAAAAAATATTTTTGATAATTGAGAAAGAATCCAAAATTTTGGATGAATTGATATGTAGAGGCGAGACAAGCAAAATAAGATCAACGGGTAACTTTGCAAGATACAAACATGACATCAAAATCTAAGTGAAGTTCTCAAACCACATCATTTTTTGAAAGAGATTTTAGGCAATTTTATGACATGTACGTTGAATTTTGTGTAAAGAAATACAACATAAAAATGTGTGATATTAACACTTTATATTCTTGTGTTGTTCTCTTATCTTTTGTTTGTTTTTGTCAACATAAATAGCTTGAAACATTCATAGGGACATCTTTTTCATCAACAACTTGAAACATTCATAGGAACATCATTTTGTAAAAGGGTTGAAACACCTTTTTGTAAAATGTTAGAACACCCAAGCGTTTCCTATTATATCTATTATTTACTATTTATAAAAAAAAATGAAGATTTGATTTATGATTCAAGAAACTAAAATTGCACAATTATGGTATAGAAGGAAAATATTTCAATTAGGATTATTTCAAGAAACTAAAACATTATTTAATTATCATTACTTCATTCATGATTAAAAGATCAAAACTTTATTAAGATTTTTGTGCATATATTGACACAAATTGTAAAACAATAAAACAATTAATTATGGTATAATTAACTAAGTTCATATCGATAAAAAAAATCATAAAGCAACAAATTAAAAATAAATTCTAAGAAAATAAAAATGGAAAATTAAATTTAATAAAATAGAAAATAGGTAATAAAAATTGGGCTAACATACACTTCGTCATCGTCTTCACTCTCCGATTGACTTGTAAGACCTACGAAAACACGTAAGAGAAGAGAAGGTAAACAAACAAACAAAAAATCCAACAACTACATTATCATCAACACTCAAAACAATCAAAGTAATAAAAATAATAATAAAGATAACAAAAATAATAATAAAGATAAAGCAGAATCATAAGCAATGAAAGCCAAGGACTAAAACATCCACATATATGGAATAGATCTTTAAATGATTTGGAAAATTGATAACAAAATTTAATGTTTTAAATTGCAATCATGATTTCAATTTCATCATGTTTCTTAACTTTATAAGAAATTGAAAATACACATATCATCATATCCCAAAACAAAAAATTTGAGGGCATCATGACTGAAATCTTAATGGTTGACCAATATCGAAAAAATTAGACAATAATTAATTAAAAATAAACCAACCTGTGGGTGCATCTTGTCGAAACTTTTGCTTGTTTCTCTTATTCATAGGGTTAACCTTGGTGTATAGGTTCAATTGTGTTATGTAGGATCACTTCTCTAACATATGTGAAGAAAGAAAAGAATAGGTGGTAGAAGCAAGAGAAAGGTGACAAGGAAATGATGAGACTTCTATTGTTTTATAGATGATTTCCCCCTAATAACATACCTTGTTAGGGTTGGTGTGTTGTGCGTTACGGTTCTCTTAACCAGTGAAACTTTGATACAAAACTGTGGTCATCATAGTTACGGTCCAATCAACGCGAAGGGATTTTCATTGGGTCCACCTGATGAATATGATATTGACATCAATCTTATTTTTATGGTTAAATTACACATTTGGTCCCTATTTTCGTCTATTTTTTCCAATTCAGTCCTAATATTAATTTTTTGTTCAATCAGATCTTAATTTTCGTCAATTTGGTCCTTTTTGCTAACTTCGTTTGAATGATTAATGATAATGAACAATGACTGTCACATATCAGTTTGCGACTCTTTTTGGTTTTTTTTAATCATTGGTCTAAAATTTCAAACTAATTGTAACCCTAAACCAAAAATATATAATAAAAATTTGAATTTTAATAAAAACATCATTATAACATTTATGTAAAAATTGAATTTAGTCTCAATTTAGGGAGGGACAAAATTGCTCCATTATAAAAAAATTAGGACTAAATTTCAAAAATATAAGAACCAAATGAATATAAAATATTGACTTTGACATGTGGACATTATTTAAAAAATTTTAAAAAATTAAAAAATAAAATAAAAAATCATGAAGTGACATGTTTCAATCACTGTTTATTACCGTTAATTATTTAAAAGTAATTAGCAAAAAAGACGAAATTAAACAAAATTGACAAAAATTAGGACTTGATTGAACAAAAAAATATTAGGACAAATTGACAAAACTGAACGAGAATAGGGATCAAATGTGTAATTTAACCTATTTTATTTACACATTTATTTTATGCGGTCCAATCACATTGAAATAGTTTTCGTTTGGTCCACATGATATATTTGGTATTACCATCAGTTTTATATTTATTTACATATTTATATTATTTGTCGTTTTCATTAATTTTTTTCTTTCATTAATTAAATATTAATTTTTATTGTTATTTTATACATTATTAGTCTCAAGTAACGTACCTTGTTAAGGTTAATGTGTTGCACAACCAAGTTTTCTTAACCAATGAAACTTTGACACACAAAAATTGTTCATCACGGTTACGCTCCAATAACCATTAAGGGGTTCTTGTTAGGTCCACCTAATGGATTTGATATTACCATCAATTAATATTTATTTAAATTTTGATTTCATTTTTCATTTTTATTTTCATAATTTTTGTTTATTTACTTCAATATTTATTAATATGTCGGCTTAAATCCTGATTTGATCCTAATTTTTGTTCAGTTTTTTACAATTTGATCCTAATATTTTTTTATGTTCAATTTGGTCATAATATTTGTCAATTTTGTTCAATTTTATTCTCCTTGCTAAGAACATTTAAATAATTAACATATGGTGAACAATGACTACCACATATTATTTCATAGGTTTTTTTTTGTTTTCTTAATTTTTTTATTTTTTAAAAAGATGTCCACGTGATAAGCTAGTATTGTGGCACGAGTCAGGATCCATGTCACGTGTTAGTGGCAATTTTTTATATTCAATTTGATCCTAATATTGATTATTTTTGTTTAATTTAGTCCTATTTTTCTTAAAATTGAGCAATTTTGTACATCTTCAAATTGAGAAAAAAAATTAATTCTTCAAATTGACACGATATTGATTTGACAAGTGTACATTTTCTAAAATTAAAAAAATAAAATAAAAATCTAAAAAATCATGAAATGACACATGGTAATATGTTCACTGTCCTTTAATTATTTAAACAAAGTTAACAAAAATGACCAAATTGAATAAAATTGCCAAATATTATGACCAAAAATTGAACAAAAAAACATTAGAACCAAAATAAAAAAACTGAACGAAAATTAGGACCAAATTAACATACATTATTAAGATTAGTATGTTGTGCACTCAAGTTATCTTAAACAATTAAACTTTACCCAAAAAAATTAATCATGACAAAATATGGACAAATCACAATGAAAAGGTTTTCGTCTGGTCCGCCTAATAGATTTAATAATACCATTAATGTTATATTTATTTATATATTTATTTTATTTGCCGTTTTCATTCATATTACTTTTATTCAATTACTTAAATATTTATTGATGTTGTTGTTTTATACATTATTAGCCTAATGAACATTTAAATAATTAAGAGATGGTGAACAATGACTACCACGTATCATTTCATAGTTTTTTTTTTCTCAATGTTTTTTATTTTTTAAAAAGATGTCCACGTGACAAGCTCGTATCGTGGCACGATTCAGGATCAATGTCACATATCTGGGTCAATTTTTTATATTCAATTTGGTCCTAATATTGATTATTTTTGTTTAATTTAGTCCTATTTTTCTTAAAATTGAGCAATTTTGTACATCTTCAAATTGAGAAAAAAAATTAATTTTTATATAAATGTTATATTGAATTTTTTATTAATTTTTTTTACATTTTTATCAAATATTTTTTGTTTTAGGTTTAAAATTAGAACAAAAAAAAATTTCAAAGTGTGGTTTAACACCATTGGTTTAAATTTTAAGAGGTTAAAAATCACATAAACTATTAAAAATCACATAAAATGTTATACAACATTATATTAATTGATTATATTACTTTATTTGATTTTTAACCCGTTAAAATTTAAAACCAGTAGTGTTATTCCCCATTTTCAAAATTTTCATTTTAATTTTAAACAAACTCTATCTCCAAAATAAAATAATAAAAATGTGAATTTTAATAAAAATATCAGTATAACATTTATATAAAAATTAAATTTGGTCTTAATTTGGAGATGGACAAAATTGCTCAATTTTAAAAAAATTGAGACTGAATTGAACAAAAATAACGAATATCATGACCAAATTGAATATAAAAACCTAATTCTGACACATGGTGTTGATCTTGACACATGACACGATATTGATTTGAAAATTGTACATTTTTTTAAAATTAAAACAATAAAATAAAAATCTAAAAATTCATAAAATTACACATGACAGTTACTGTTCACTACCCTTTAATTATTTAAACAAAGTTAACAAAAATGACCAAATTGAATAAAATTGCCGAATATTAGAACCAAATTGAACAAAAAAACATTAGAACCAAAATAAAAAAACTGAAGGAAAATTAGGACCAAATTAACATACATTATTAAGATTAGTATGTTGTGCACTCAAGTTATCTTAAACAATTAAACTTTATCCAAAAAAATTTAATCTTGGTCATCGACAAATCACAATGAAAAGGTTTTCGTGGTCCGCCTAATAGATTTAGGATTACCATTAATGTTATATTTATTTATATATTTATTTTATTTGTCGTTTTCATTCATATTACTTTTATTCAATTACTTAAATATTTATTGATGTTGTTGTTTTATACATTATTAGCCTAATGAACCTTGTTAACGTTAGTGTGTTGCACAATCAAGTTATCTTAGCCGATGAAAATTTCACATAAAAATTTGTTCATCATGGTTATAGTCCAATCATCGTGAAAGGATTTTGGTTAGGTCTACTTGATGGATTAAATATTACCACCGATCTTCCATTTATTTACATTTTTATTTCTTTTTTCATTTTTGTTATTTTGATTTCTATTTCATTATTTATATATTTCTTGGCATTCTTTTATACATTATTATCCTTAAGTAATGTATGTTTTCAGGGTGAGTGTATTGTACACTCAAGTTATATTAACTAATAAATATTTTACACAAATATTTGTTCATCATGATTATATTCTAGTTACTATGAAGGGATTTTTGCTAGGTCCACCGAAAGGATTTGGTATTACAATCAATTTTATATTTATTTAAATATTTATTTCATTGTTTTTTAATTACTTCAATATTTCTTAATATCGTTTTTACACATTGTTGTCCTCGATTAACAAACCTTACTAGGGTTAGTATGTTGTGCACTCAAGTTATCTTAATCGATTAAACTTTATGACAAAATTTTTCATCATGGATACAGTTCCATCTCAATGAAAGGGTTTTTGTTTTGTCCACCTGATATATTTGATAATACCATCAATCTTATATTTATTTCCATATTTATTTTATTTGTCGTTTTCAATCATTTTACTTCTATTCAATTACTTAAATATTTATTGATGTTTCTGTTTTATACATTATTAGCCTCGAGTAATGAACCTTGTTAAGGTTAGTGTGATGCTCAATGAAGTTATCTTAGCCAATAAAAATTTCACACAAAAAATGTGTTCATCGTGGTTATAGTTCAATCATCGTGAAAGGATTTTTGTTAGGTCCACTGGATGGATTAATATGACCATTGATCTTACATTTATTTACATTTTAATTTCATTCATCATTTTTTTTATTTTGATTTCTATTTCTTTAGTTATATATTTTTGGCCTTTTTTATACATTATTATCCTTAAATAATGTACCTTTTTAGGGTGAGAGTATTGTACACTCAAGTTACATTTATCAATAAAAATTTGACACAAATATTTGTTCATCATGATTATATCCCAATCACCATAAATGGATTTTTGTTAGGTCCACCTAATGGATTTGATATTACCATCAATTTTATATTTATTTAAATATTTATTTCACTTTAATTAATTTCATTTTTTTAATTACTTAAATATTTCTTAATATCGTTTTTACACATTGTTGTCCTCGATTAACATACCTTATTAGGGTTAGTATGTTGTGCACTCAAGTTATCTTAACCAATTATACTTTATCAGAATATTTTTTCATCATGGATTCGGTTCAATCACAATGAAAGGGTTTTCGTTTGGCCCACCTGATAGATTTGATATTACCATCAATCTTATATTTATTTCCATATTTATTTTATTTGTTATTTTCATTCATTTTATCAATTACTTAAACATTTATGGATGTTTTTGTTTTATACATTATTAGCCTCGAGTAATGTACCCTGTTAGTGTGTTGCATAATGAAGTTAACTTAGCCAATGAAACTATGACAGAAATGTTTTCATCATGGTTATAGTTTAATCATCAATGAAGGGATTTTGGTTAGGTCCACCTAATGGATTTGATATTACCATCAATTTTATATTTATTTAAATATTTATTTCACTTTAATTAATTTCATTTTTTAATTACTTAAATATTTCTTAATATCGTTGTTACTAATTATTGTCGTCGATTATCATACCTTATTAGGGTTAGTATGTTGTGCACTCAAGTATCTTAACCAATTATACTTTATCAGAATATTTTTTCATCATGGATTCGGTTCAATCACAATGAAAGGGTTTTCGTTTGGTCCACCTGATAAATTTGATATTACCATCAATCTTATATTTATTTCCATATTTATTTTATTTGTCATTTTCATTCATTTTATCAATTACTTAAACCTTTATGGATGTTTTTGTTTTATACATTATTAGCCTCGAGTAATGTACCCTGTTAAGGTTAGTGTGTTGCATAATGAAGTTAACTTAGCCAATGAAACTATGACACAAATGTTTTCATCATGATTGCGGTTCAATCATCATGAATGGATTTTGGTTAGGTCCACATGATGGATTCAATATTAACATCGACCTTATATTTATTTCATTTTTAATTTTTTTTTATTTTTATTTCTTGACTTATTTATTTATTGGCATAGTTTAAAACATTATTATCCTAGAGTAAAGTACCTTTTCAAGGTGAGTATATTGCACACTCAAGTTATATTAACCAATAAATTTTAACACAAATATTTGTTCACCATGACTATGTTCTAGTCACCATGAAGGGATTTTTGTTAGGTCCACTTAATGGATTTAATATTACCATCAATTTTATATTTATTTTTATTTTTATTTCATTTTTCATTTTCATTAAGTTTATTGTTTTTTAATTACTTCAATATTGATTAATATCTTTTTACAAATTATTGTCCTGAGTAACATACTTTATTAGGGTTAGTGTATTGTGCACTCAAGTTATCTTAACCGATTAAACTTCATCACAAAAATTTTCATCATGGAAGGGTTTTCGATTGGCCCACATGATAGATTTGATATTACCATGAATTTTATATTTGTTTTATTTGTTTTTTTCATTCATTTTAATTTTATTCAAGTACTTAAATATTTATTGATTTTGTTGGTTTATACATTATTAGCCTCAAGTAATGTGGCTTATTAAGGTTAGTGTGTTGCACAATCAAATTATCTTAACCAATGAAACTTTGACACAAATTTATTCATCATGGTCATCGTCGAATCACCGTGAAAGGATTTTGATTAGATCCACTAGATGGATTTAGTATTACCACTAATCTTCTATTTATTTACATTTTTATTTCATTTTCCATTTTTGTTATTTTTATTTATATTTCATTACTTATATATTTATTTCCATTGTTTAATTCATTATAATCATAGAGTTATGTACTTTTTCAGGATGAGTGTATTGTACGCTCAAGTTATATGAACCAATAAAAATTTGACACAAATATTTGTTCATCATGATTCTACTACATTCACCTTGAAGGAGTTTTGGTTAGGTCCACCTAATGGATTTGATATTAGCATCCATCTTTTATATATATATATATATATATATATTTACATTTTTATTTCAATTGTATTTTTCAGTAATTTTATTTTTATTAACATACAATGGTTTTTCTAAGTGACATACTTTGTTTAGTTTAGTTTGTTATACAAAGTTATCTTATTAAATGAAACTTTGACAAAAAAATTTGTCCATAATGATTATCATAAGAGGAATGTTTGATTCTTGAAATTGTGGATTCGTCTCTTTTTATTTCTTAATTTTCAATTTGATTTATGTTTTACTTTTCACTCTTTAAATCATCGAATTAATTTATACAAGGAGAATATCAAATGTTAAATATAGTTAATGTGTCATCTGAGAATCAATCTAGGTTGTGCGAGAAATTGAAAAATTTAGAGAAATTTAGTTTGTTTGATTCCAATAGCGACACTGAATATCAATGCTCTTAAATGACAATTGTTTTTTTTTTCTTGTATTGTAATAGAAGTATTCATGGGAAGGAGAAGACACTAGGAAAGAATATACTTGGACCATGAAGTTTGGAGCTTTTGAATATATCAAATGTGATTCTTTTCTTCCAATTTTTCTTTTTGTATTTATCTAAGGATTATCTTGCGCATCAGAAGTAGTGATGAGGATTATTCTCAACCTCAATGAATTTTGGACCTAACTAGGGTTTCAACGTAACTCATACTACCAATAGTGTTATATGAACAAATATGAAGAAATATGAATGGAGATGAGATTTAGAGAATGATATGATCAACAATTGACCCTAGCACTTGAAGAATTGGGAAATACAAATTCTTACATGTAGAACTACAATTAGACGGGAAAAATGATGAGTTCATGTTTATGAGTTCATATTTATGTCTTCATTTACATTCTATTCTTAGCTTCTTAATTGATTTTTTGTGCATAAAGGATTAATTAAATTAGGATTTGTGATAATTAGGCTTTTTGAGCTTATGAAATAAAAAATTAATTAAAAATTGCTTTTTAGTTGCATAAAATATTTTTTGATATTCTAATGTTTGATGATGTAGAAGTTAAGTTAGGTTCATTCAAAGTGTGAAAAATAAATTGATTAAAGTTACAAAACACCTCTAAAATAAAGTAAAAAACAACAAATTCCCAAAAAATTTGTCATACACCCCTTACATTACTTATATACTCCCTTTTTCAACAATCCACGACATAAACGTAGCCCCAATTAGAAGTTACCACGTGACAATCCCCACTCTCTCAATTTGTCTAATAATAGGGCACCATGTGTCCAATATCCACAACTCACAAAACTAACTAACCAGAAGATGTCACATGGCATCAATCCTAACACACACATCTTAACCAATGAGATTTTGCCATGTGGTCATCCTAATCTTCTCCCAAAAGAGAACCAATTTTACAACACCTCTATCTTCATTGTAACTCGCCAGGAAAGCAAACACCATTCGACTACAGATCTCCTTGCACCTTGTTAGCGTGCCAATAGCCTTGCTAGAGTAGGTCATATGTAGCCAAACATAATCAACCTGAAAAGGTCATATGAACCCAGAAATCGCCCTTGCATCTACGAACCCTCAACCACTCTCCACTACCTTAGTTTCATTCAATTTACGACTCAAAAGGTTGTACTCACATGTTTAGGTTCACTATCCATTCCTAAAACTTCCAATAAGTGAAATTCCATTAGCCTTTTCTCCTTAATTTAGTGCCACTATAAAAATCTCCAAATCATCAGCCCTAAATTATTGTTCATATAGTTTTTCACTCAATTGAACCTTCAACTACTATAATCCCACGAAATTTTATCTCCAACCATTTACCAATCATTATTACTGTCTTTTACCCCAATCAGAGTTAACTCAGGAACCCCAAAACACCAAAATCGAACCAAAATTGGTTCGCATTGCCTGGCGGGTGTTCATCACCGCCATGCAGTTCATCAAAACCCAGAAACTGGGTTGAACAGTACGCGTCGCCTGGCGGCACAAGACTCGCCGCCAGGCGGTTCCTCGTAGGAACCCAGAAACCAAGCCAAAATACATGTGACCAAACAACTTGCTTCTAATTTTCTGAAATTGTTCTCCAATTCACTCTCAATCTCCACTTTTCGGTGCACATGTTTCTTGATAATTTATATAATTTATATTATCACTCATCATGATCTAGTACATATTTAAAATAATAATAAATTGAATAGCACATAAATGGCATACATAGGATTTGAATTCAAGTCCTCTCAATAAATTAAGTACTCTCAACCATTTCAGCTAGTACTTTTCCACATTATACATGTCAGAATTAAATGCCATAAAAGCTCCACTACCCGTATTTATTAAATAATTAATTATTTAACTATTTAAATTTCACGGGTGTTACAGTTGTAATTTCTTAAGTGGATAATGGGGTTAGAAAGAAATAATTTATTTGTTCTTTTTATTGTTGTTGTGATTTATGTTTTTCTATGTCTTTTGTCTTCAAATTAAGTCAAAGTAATTATTTCAAATTGTATCTAGTTAGCACGGTGTTTAATCTACATGCATATTAATCATAAGAGTCAAAGGATTTTTAATTTTAATTGAGACTAGACTTTGATTAAAGTTAGGAACTTTCATGTCATTGAATAGATTTTTACCAATAATTGACAATGTACTTTGATTAAAGGTGAAAACTTTAACAAGAATTAATCAAGACTTTATTTTGGTTAATTATCTTTTTACTTGGTAAGGAGGCAAAAGAGTATACATGATTAGACATAATATATTTTAATTGAGTCTATACTTTGGTTGAATTTACTATGAATAATCTAAAAAGTTCTCACTTTTAATTGAGATGGTACTTTGGATACTAGTGACAACGCCAACAAATTAATTGAGACTTTACATTGATTAATTTGGAAATCTAAGACAATAATTAATTGAATAATAATATTTAGATAACCAATGATTAATCCTATTTTGAAAAAGCAGCATAATCAACCTATTTTCTTTACTATTGTTTTTACCTTTTTCATCTTTTGGGCAATTTTACTTCTTTCTATCATTTATTATTTTGTTCTCTAATCTCTTGTATATTTTATTTATCTTTATCTTCTTGTATTATTTTTATTTTATTCAACTAACCCTTTTAGTGTATAGATTTTATAAGAACTAATTAGCTAAAAATTAATTTTGTGTTTGTTGGAAGATGACTTAGGGTTGATTTTACCCTTTCTATTTTGTTGGCTACTACCTTAATGTAAGTGTCTAGTATTAGTTAAATTGTATATCATTTAGACACTTATCTTGCATTAAATCAATGGAAAAATCATTATAATTGCCTTAATGACATATAAATACAGAATGAAGATATTAGAAATCATAAAAAGTGGAAAATAATATATTTGTGTTGTTTTTGCAGGTAAACTGAAGGAAATTGTGAAGTTGGTGCTAAGAAAGATGAACTAAGAAAAGTTAAAATTGAAGCCTACGGTTGAGCAGCGATATTGGTGTTGAGTCATATTTTAAGAAACCTTCACTACAAGGAAACCTCAATCTCCATATTGGAAGCTGAGCATCAAAGGAAAACCTCCATGGGAAGGAAACCTCCATTATTGATCACCAAGGTGGTTACCCAAGCTTGGAAGCAAACCCACTCATGAAGGAAACCTCCGTGGCTAATCTTCAAGAATGGAAGCTAGAACAACACTTGATTTTCTATAAATACAAGGCATGTCTCTGTGATTCATACGTTGATTTTGTAAATCACTATGGAGAGAGAGAGAGAGAGAGAGAGAGAGAGAGAGACTCCCTAGTTATCTTTGGTTCTTATTGTATACCTTTGTAAAGCTATTGAAGAAGGAAGGTTGCACCATGTTCTTATTGTATTCATCATCATGAGCAACTAACTTCTTCTGTAGTTGCGATTGAATGTAACTTCTAAACTCTTTCTGTATTGCAATTGATTATATATTTATTGAGTTCTTGTTTTACATGGTTGGTTACTTGATTTGTATTGATTGCTTTGGTGACTTAGTCAATCATCATACCTCATCAGCACTAGATGCAGAGACATCAGGTCTAGTGTTTAGATCCAATCAAGTCTCCTAATGCTTGGCATATACCAGACATGGATATGTGGCTTTAGTTGGTTTCAAGAGTCTTGTTTTCAATGCAAGGGTTCCTCCACCTAGATGGGAACATCCTACGTTTGACACCCTTAGGTTCTAACTCTCAAACATGAGGTTAGAACTACAAGTCAAGCGTACTTCCAGGAACACTAAAATAAAGAACACAATTTATAGACAACTAAGGGCAATACAGTTGAGTTAAGAGGCCAAGTTCAATCCCAATGGCTTAATCAATATCACCTTTCTCAAACTTATTTTCATCTGTTTTTATGTTAATTAACCAAACATTTGCTACTGTTTTATTGCCAAACTTAGGTTAGATTATATATTACTAATTTAGTTACCAAATCCCTATGGTACAACTTTGTTGTACTACAAGTGACCCAATGCACTTGTTAGATAAAAGTTAGGCCCTCAATTGGGCAACAACACTTAGCAATAATAAAGTTGATATAGCTTAGTAGTATTAATTTTATCACATCAACGACAACGTTATCAAAAAAACATAAAAATAGGTGCCACAAACAATGGGGTTTAATATACTTTGAAGATCACCACAAGAAATACAAATTCTTAATAATATCAAAATGGTTCAAGGAAGAACCCTAGCAAAGAATTTCTCTTACTTCAAATGATAACTAAAACATTTTGCATATTCCCTACCTTCACAAAAAGAATTTATACCCCTTTTATATAAGAGGAAAAAAACAAAATAAATAAGTTTTGGGTCTTTTATTTAGAGTTTAACAATTGGGCCTTTTGTTCTCATCCTAAGCAAATAATACATGTGAGTAACACCTCCACATGTTGGCCCTATCATGTAATTGCACCTCCATTAGATTAACCACCGTATTTTACAAATTTTCCTAGGCTATTTAGTTATTTCTCTTGTCATGGACCTTCCTAAGCCTTGTATTGGGTCTTGGGCTCCTTTGATCTAGAGTATGGACTTCATAATTGTTAAGAGTTTCAAAATGGTCAATAATGACCACATGAAGTAGCTAATCCTTCTTCAATTGGGATTGGATGCATCTCATTGCTTTTTATGTAACTCATTGATATATATATATATATATATATATATATATATATATATGAAATTGAATTTCTCTCTCCAATTGTTTGGTTTAGTTTTATGTTTTATACAAGTATAGAAATCTATGTTCATCATCCTGGAAACTAATTGTTATTGGAAAATGCTATATTTTTCTAAACTAAGATAAACCTATGAAAATTTTGAATTGTTGGGAACAAAGTTGAAGCTTTTGGTTGTGAGAAATCTCTTCTCTCATAAGTGCACCACAATAATAAGTAATAAATTTTTATCGTTCCTCCATAGAACTTGTACAATGACAATAGTTGCATTGATAACTAATTTAGATAAAATAATATTTCTATAAATTGTGTTCACATTTAAGGAATTACAAATATAAAAAATAAATAAAACTCTTTTTAGGATTTTATCAAACACTTAGAATGTAAAAATAAATTAGAAATGATATGGTGTGTTATTGTTAGGGTTATACTTCACCGAATCTCACTCTCATGTATATTATTACTCACTTTCTTTCCAATTTAATGCTAAAGTCAACCTACAAATTTACTCAAACTCTAACTCCTTAGTTGAATGCTACTATGTTTATTTGTTAAAATTCAATTCCTTGAGCACTTAACAAACAAACATGCTTTCACAACGGGCTTAAGATAATTAATGAGTCAGGCTCCTTTCCAAGATAGAAGTTTCATTAGGTATTTTTTTTTCATTTCTAGATGATAGAAAATATCTTCCAAAATAAACCAAATACAAAGGTATAAATGATCAAACCACAACAACCAGTAAGCACAAAATCAAGATACTAACATTAAATGGATATAAATGAGGTCTTTTTGCATGTGACACCGAGTGAAGTGGTACACAATAGAACTCATTATTGGAAAGTGGTGTTCAACATGAGTCAAGTGGAGCTCAACACGATTCACTACCGGGAGGTATGGGTGGCAAAGCGGGTTGGACTAACCCACCAAAATGAGACGGGCCGGGTTGCATCTTCAACCCGCCAGCCCATTTTTGCTCGGCCTGCCTATCTTGCCAAACTAGTGGGTCGACTCACCCCTAGCTCACTAACCTGTTTTTATTTTTCATATTTTTTTAGTTTAAAATTAAAAATATTAAAATTTCTATATTATATTTATGTAAAAATGTAAATATGCAATACGTTTATAATTTAAATCATTAACACTTACAAATTAAGTTCCAATTATTAATTATAATAGAGTAGTTTAACATGTAAATGTAAATTTATCCAATTAAAAGTGTTAATCTATCAGTTAAAAGCTTAGAAAATATTTATATGATTAAATATGATTTAAATATTTATTTATAATATATATATATATATATATATATATATATATATACACACACACACAAACAAATTTTATAAATAAAAAATTAAAAAATTAAAAATGGGGTGGGCCAACCCACTGCCTCGTCCTGTGGCGGGACAGGTTGAAGCTTCTTGCTCGTTTTTCAGTGGTGGACCAACCTAGCCCGACTCATTTTTGGCGGGCCAAGGGTGGGGTGGGATGACCCATTTTTCCACCCCTACTAGGAGGAGGTGGTTAGCCCTAGGCAAGTGGCATTTAACCTTGTTGACAGTTTTTGTTGTCGTTGGACTTTATTAAAGTGGCATCCAACGTATGTAATCTTTTAGAGTTTCCATTGTTGACCTTCTCTCTACACTTATTTGGATACAATCTTTCTTTTCCCGATAGCCATAACCATGGTAGCTAATTTTAAAGACCAAATTAGTAACCAATTATAATTTTTTATTCATTATAGTGATTATTCTAGTAACCAATAATTTTTAGTTTTGTAAATTAGTATCTAATTTGATCACTATAGTTACTAATAATTATTGATCACTAAAATTGGTAACTGTTTAGAAGTTTTCTTGTAATGATTAATCATGTGATTAAGTGATAATGTTAATTTCTTCATTATTACTATTCATTTTACATTAGCAAAATCATGTGTTCTTTAACTTTTAACTTACTTAGTCCTCCTTTTGATAATTTTTTTAAGTAATTGGATATTGATTACTCTCATATAATTATACCACTAATTCACATCATTTTTGTCTAATAAATGAATTAGTTTCTAAATTAGTCTTTAATTAATTAGTGACCAATTTAGTTACTAATTATAATTTTTTATTTATAATAGTAACTATTTTAATAACCAATAAATTTTAATTTTGTAAATTGATATCTAAATTGGTCACTATAGTGACTAACTATTTTTTATTTCTAAAGTTAGTTTCTAATCGAGAATTTTCTTGTAATAAATTTACTATTTTTAGACTTTTAGGGGACCAAGATTATGGAATCAACTTGGAAGGTAAAAACATGCATTTTATGTACAAGCAAAAAGTTTTCGAGTACTCAAGTGTAGTTCGGTTCCAACATTTGACATCATTGTATTTGTAATTTTCGTAGTTTGTTTTGTTAAATCAATCTCTGCATATCTGGAATTAAACTTAAGTACTAATGTTATTAGAAAAATCTCTAAAAAATTTAGTTAAGAAAGTGGTTAAATCACTAAATATTTGTTAATCTCTAAGAATACAACAACTCTTTCTCAGTTATATAACAATCGACTCAATGCACTTGTGACTCCAAATCTAGAAAATAATTAATGGGAACTATAGTAGGTTCACAAGAATTTCAAGAAATTTCACTTGATCTCTTTCCTTTTTCAAAGGTGGAGACTCTTTGAATTGGTCTTCAAAATATTATTTGAAACTTTCATTATTTGTATTCAAGCCTAGATGAAAAAATAAATAAAAATACAAACATAATTTGCTAGATATTTTTTACTTCCATTGTTTATCTTTGTTACTTCTTTCAATTATTAAAAGAGACTTCTTTTTTTCTTGTTTGGATTGACCATAAAAGAGTTCTTTCTTTTTACCTCTTTTCTCATTTTCTCTTCATCTTCATTAGCTTCCTTTGGGGATAATAGCATAGCGTATAGTTATGGTTATTATGCTTCAAGGTAGAAATCATTATGAAGAACTTCTTTATAATGTCAAAGTTTTCAAGAACAAGTCAACTTGCCTCCATTAGTGCCATGTTACTAAGCACTTTACTTTTGTAGTTCCCTACTAAAAAGTTCATTATAAACTATATGACTTGAGAAGAGGTGTAATAATTAAGTTTAGATTATCCACTTGCCCCACTTGCCCCATTAGTAGGGGTGTCAAAACGAGCCAGCCCGGCCCGTTTTGGCCCGTATTAAACGGGCCGGGCCGGGCTGGCCCGACATGGTAAAACAGGTTGCGTTTTTTAGCCCGGCCCGCGGGCTGACGGGCTGGCGGGCCCGCCCGCCAGTTTTTTCTCATTTGTATAATTTGTGGCCCAATCAGATTTTAATTTTTTTCATTTCAAATTTAGTTGACTGAATAATGTCCCAATTTTATATTACCAAAAGAAATTCTCCTGCAATTAAGAATACAACAACAATGATCTATTAAACAAGAAAATTATCACAACACAAACAACCCTGCAATGGAACCAGAACGCTACGAAGTTGAAATGGAACCAGAACGCCGTGGGTGGAGGAGAAGTGAGCGCAGAGAAGAGTCGAGAAGA
>Ga0214543_1002446_pt1 | contig 36449 bp, 30 predicted proteins | sample CNSS2metaG_FD_160094 | JGI IMG/M metagenome (GOLD analysis project Ga0214543, IMG submission 160094) | Root nodule microbial communities from cowpea collected in UCLA plant growth center, Los Angeles, California, USA - CNSS2 | ecosystem: Host-associated > Plants > Roots > Nodule | place: USA... | reverse complement strand
CACACACACACACACATATATATATATATATATATATATATATATATATATATATATATATATATATATATATATATATATATATATATATATAAACATACACTCATCAAAGGAACTCTATCCTTTGATACAAAGCCACATGGCCACCACTATGTTATCCATGATCTACGTCTTTAGATGAATACCTCAAGATACCTTTGCTACCACAACTTGTAGAACACGTGCGAGAACCTGTTACGGACCACACTCTGTAACGCCAGGTGGAGTTCCCAATACAAACATAGTTCGTAATGTCCCAAGACTACCAAACTCGTCGGCTAACTACTAAGGAGGGCAATCTTCTAGACCCTCCAAAAGATACCATAACTCCTAAGTCTTGTACTATAGCCACCCCATTCCTAATGCTACCTTAGCTACTATTTTGTACCATTTTCAGTATCACAATTTCTCCTATTTACATTTCGAATCATAAATTAGTTCGTACTAAATTTCTATATTTCCTCTTCAACACCAAGGTACTCATAATCAGTCATTTTCCTTAATATTTCCCATACAATTTTCTTAAGCGCATCATTGATCCTCACCCGTGCCTATCATGTCCAGAAGCAAAACAACCACTATTATCTGCACTGTCGCCTAACAGCAGATTACCTTCGTCTAGGCGGCACATTAGTTTCTAGGAAACCTAGATTCTGATGCACTTGTTATGGAAACCTCCAAATCCTAGAACGACTTCTTTTGTCTAATTTCCTCAATCCACATATTAAATCATGCTTCCAAAGGCTCTAATTATCAATTTAAATGCAAACATAGTAATTCTTCATATAATTTATGTACTATACTAGGCGGTTAGGACCGATATGGCTAACTACCTGATCCCAATCGCCAACTTATAGTCCTAACAAAAAGAATGTTTGTTGACTACACAAGAAGAGTATACATACATAACGGCCGAGGCAACATACGAGCAAAGGTTACCTACTCTAAACTTAGGAAATAATAGTTGCATTCACAAAATCAAATCATAAGCCTAATGCTTGGGCCTTGACCAAGCCCATACAAGCCCAAAAGAGACCCAATGAGCCTAGTAGGGGCCCAGCCCATAAGCCAGGTAATTTGTGATTAATATTCCATAAATACAGATGGACCCCAATATTTAAAGGTGCGCAATTCATTAATTGTGTGATTTGACTTTTGAGAGCTCTTGTTGACTTGATCGTCAGAGTCTTTTCCACAAGTAATCCTTAAAACGTCTAGTCTGCCTATACTACAAGAAGACATATCCAAGTCGAGAAGCAAAGACGTATCCATCCTAAGGAGTTAAAGATTGGGTAAGATTTGATTTGTGCTCCTTGAGAAGGAAAATAGAATCAGATCCCACCCAAAAGGGAAAGGATAAGGATGTGTCGGAGGACTCCAAAACTCCCGTACACCAACCTATTGAAGAGTAAAGTTAATATAATCCTACCCCTTATACCTTTACCACAATCCATCACACAACCACCCTTCCCACCCACTACACAACCACCTTTCCCATCCACCATGAGCCCACCCATCATACAGCCACCCTCCCAACCACCCACATCCCACCTCATCATTACACAACAACCTTCCCGACCATCATCTGACACCCTATACCACCACATACACACAAACGTTGTCATCCCTTCACTGATGGCATTACCGAGACTTCTCTCCCCAGCCAATGGGAAGCCTTTACACTAGAACACTACGCCAAGGACACAAATCCCGACGAGCATGTCAAGATATACATCACCCATGTTGGCTTGTACACGAATAAAGATATTGTTATGTGCAAGGCCTTCCCCACCACCCTCAAAGGACCAGCTCTGGAATGGTTCACGTCTTTGTCCCCATACTCCAATGATTGCTTTGACACTCTATCTCACCTTTTCGCAACCCAGTTCATCGGAAGTAGCCCCATCAAGCCACCCTTGTCCCTCTTCAGCGTCAGACAGGAAAAAGATGAGAGGCTACGAGCCTTCATAGACCGATTCGGAAAGACGACCCTCCAAATGAAGAACCTAACACAAGAGATGATCCTTTAGTGTATGGCCCTCACACTGAAATTGAGACCATTCGTAGATAAAGTTTGCCTCCCACCACCGACCACTATGCATGAGCTCAAACTGTGCGTCGCAGACTACATATGAATGAAAGAAATGAAAACCCTACACACCACTTGTGTGCTAATTACCAGCCCACAAATAGCAAAACCATCAGGCCACCCGCAAGAACAAACTCTAGGCCTAGAGAGCCTAGGCCACCCCGATTCTTGAGATACACTCCCTTTAGCATTCCCTGATCTCGCTTTCTGGACGAAGCACTCCAAACATATTTGATCCCTTCACCTCAACCTTAAATCCACCCAACGCGAATAAGACAAATACTGCAAGTACCATCACAACAATGGTCATACCACAAACGAACGTAAGGCGCTACAACATAAAATTGAAAAATTGATACGCGTCGACCACTTAAGACGATTCATCAAAAGAGAGGGACAACACAACTCTAGAGTAGCTAAAAATCGCAACCCCACACATACCCGTTAGAACGACCACCGCCACCAAGAAAATTACCGTAGAAACCACCCCTAAGCTTATACCGACATCAACCACATAAACACCATATTCGATGGATTCACTGGTGGAGGACCAACTTCTTCTACCAAGAAAATACACCTTAGGAGCATCTAGTTTGTCAACTTCGTTACTTGCTCTCACAAAAGGCGATGAATGCCGCCAATTACCTTTAGTGACATCGACTTCCATGCATGGACCAAGAACAGGATGACCCTTAGGTGATCACCATAGAACTTGAAAACTTCACGGTCAAAAAAGTCCTAGTAGACCAAGGTAGCTCAGTAGACATTCTATACTAGGAAACCTACCAAAAATTACAACTCCCTGTTAAGGCTCTGGTACCTTATGATGAGTCCACTTACAAATTTTTCGGTGAAAGAATGTGTACGCGTGGGTATATCGATCTTCATACAGTATTCTGCGACGGACACCAAACCAAAACCATCCCCGTTCGATTTCTGGTCGTCGAAGCACACACATCCTATAATGTCCTTCTAGGACGACCCTTACTAAACACACTTTGTGCAATAGTATCCACACCCCACCTAGCCATGCAGTTCCCGTCCTCGTCCGGTGATATCATTACCATCCATGGGGATCAAAGGCTCGCACGCGAATGTTATATCGCAAGTTTGCGACCAAAAGAGCTCGTCCTCACCACCAACAATATTGAACGAGAACCCAGAGTCGGCCTAACCCTAATCGGTGAAGACTTGGACCCAAGAATAGGTTGTGATTCGCACATCGAGCCAGTAGAGGATACCAAATCTTTAGAGCTATCACTCAGAAGAAACCTCAAACTTGGTGTAGGTTTGAGCCACAACGATCAAGACCTAATAGAGGCAACACTAAAAAGTAACAAAGATTTGTTCGCTTGGTCTGCAACAAACTTGCTTAGTGTTGACCCCCAAATCACTGTCTATAAATTATCCATTTATAGAGAACCTAGGTACGTCTCCTAGAAAAAGAGGAAGTTAGAAGACGAGTGTAGGTTGGCAGCTAAAGTGGAAGCAACAAAAATTCTAGAAGTCACATTCATCTTGAGGCCCATTACACAACTTGGTTGGCCAATGTTGTCCTCATAAAGAAAGCTAGCGACAAGTAACAAATGTGTGTTGACTATACTGACCTGAATAAAGCTTGCCCAAAAGACACATATTGTCTACCCAACATTGAAAGGCTAGTAGACGGTGTAGTTGGGAACCGTGCACTTAGTTTCCTCGATGCCTATTCTGGCTAAAACCAAATACCTATGGCCTCATTTGACATGATTAAAACCACCTTCATAACCGAAGATGCCAACTACTTCTATAAAGTCATGCCCTTTTGCCTCAAGAACGCAGACGCCATCTATCAAAGGCTAATGGATAAAGTGTTCAGCCACCTGATGGGCAAATGTGTCGGAGTATACATGGATGACATGGTGGTCAAATATCCAATCCACCTACAACACTCAAAAGATTTGGCCAAAGTATTTGCGACCCTTTGAAAATATAAACTCGGACTTAACCTTGAAAAGTGTGTATTTAACGTCGATAATGGGAAATTCTTACGATTTATGCTCACACAACGAGGAATTGAGGAAAACCCCGAGAAATGCAAAGCTATAATTGAAATGTACAACCCAACAAATGTTAAGGAAGTACAACGTTTAGTAGGCCGCTTTACAACCATATCAAGATTCCTACCCAAGCTAGGCAACAAAATTCGACCCATCATCCAACTCCTCAAAAAATCTATGAAATTTTCCTAGGGTGATGAATGCGAGAATATATTCCCAGACCTTAAGAAAATCTTGGCATCCCCTCTGATCCTGCAAAAACCAAACATAAACCTCCCACTACTTGTATACGTCATGGTCATAGAGGGAACGGTCAGCGCTGCCATATTCCAATAATCCGCCAGTATTCAGTACCCGATATACTTCGTCAGTCGATCATTACAAGACCCAAAAATCATATATCAAATGGTTGAAAAACTGGCACTATGTTTGGTGAATGCAGCAAGAAGGTTCCGACCCTACTTCCAAAACCACCAAGTCATTGTAAAGACAAACTACCCTATCTAGAGAATCCTTCAGAAACCCGATTTAGCAGGACGAATGTCTTCAAGGGCCGTGGGGTTATCCGAATTCAATATCCGCTACGAACCACATGGACCAGTCAAAGTTCAATGCCTTCTAGACTTCGTCAACGATCTCCAACACACGGTTCAAGAGGAACAATGGACCTTGTATGTTGATGGTTCCTCCAACCAAGGAAGGGCAAGCGTCAACATCGTCCTAGAAGGCGTAAACCAAATACTCATCGAAAAATCATTGCACTTCGCCTTCAAAACCTTTAACAATCAAGCTGAGTACGAAGCCATCTTAGTCAGACTCTCGCTAGCACGAGAAGTCAGAGTACGCGTCCTGACATGCAAAACCGATTCTAAATTTATAGTAGGTCACCTCAATGACAAGTTTCAAATAAAAGATGCCATACTCCTCCAATACTACCACATGGTCCACAATATCATGAAATCTGGGTTTGATGAGGTAAAGATAGAACACATACCAAGAGGAGACAACATGCGAGGTGACGCCCTCTCTAACTAGCAAGCACAAAACACAAAGGAAGATACAAATCCCTACTGCAATAAACACTAACGACACCTTCAACGATGAACACATGTCTAGCCTTGGAAGTAACCGACAACTGGATGTCACCATACGAACATTACTTAAAGACCAGAAACCTGCCTAATGGTGCCGACAAAGGATGGCGGTCAAAAGCGACACGATTCACGTTGATTGGTAATGACCTATACAAGCGCGGATATGGACAACCATTGCTCAAATGTGTAACAATAGAATAAGCACAATACGTAATAAAAGAAATTCACAAGGGAATATGTGGATATCACTCCGGATGACGGGCCATGACAACTAGAATCCTAAGGGCTGACTACTATTGGCCGACTATGGAGTCAGATTTCCATGCCTTTGTCAAGAAATGCGTACCATGCCAAAGACACGACAACCTTATTCACTAAAAACAAGAGGAGTTACATTCCATACTCTCCCCATGGCCGTTTACAAAGTGGGGGATGGATATCTTAGGACCATTCACTCTTGGTAAGGGATAAGTCAAGTTTCTCATTGTAGGGATTGATTATTTCACAAAATGGATCGAAGCCAAACCACTAGCTACCATCACAACATAGCAGGTCCAACAATTTGTTTGGAAAAATATAATATGCCAATATGGGGTGCCGAAGACCATCATAACCAATAATGGATGATATTTCATAGATAGGGAGCTAGCCAAATTCTATATAGGCCTAGGAATCAAGCATATCACCAATTCAGTAAAACATCCACAGACCAATGGGCAGGCAGATGCCGCCAACAAGGTAATATTGATCGAGCTTCGCAAAAGATTAGATGGAGCAAAAGAGAAGTGGTCGAAGGAATTATTTGAAGTGTTGTGAGCTTATAGATGTACCCCGTAATTCGCCACCAACGAGTCTCCCTTCAGCTTGGTGTATAGAACGGAGGCTATGATACTAGTCAAGATCGGAGAACCATCCTTAAGAAGACAAATATACGACAACAACACAAACCAACAGAACCTATGTGCCAGCCTTGAATTACAAATAGAACTGCGAGAAAAGGCGTAGATCAGGAACATGGCAGCAAAATAGAGAGCGACAAGAAGGTACAACTCAAAGCTTCATCCATGAGTGTTCGTAAGAGGGGACTTGGTATGGAGAATAGCTAGCACCGCAAGGAAGAAAGACAGCAAGTTCTCAGCTAACTGGGAAGGTCCATATAGAATATGTGAAGACGTAGGAGGAGGCGTCTAGAGGCTGGAACATTTATCAAAAGAAGAGATACCAAACACGTGGAATGTATCTCACCTCAAGTTTTACTTTAGCTAAAATCAAAAGTGTAAATAGATAGACAATTTGTAACCTTGGGTGTACTTTTTTTCCTCACCCGACATTTTTTTCCTAAGGAAGGTTTTGGCCAGGGAGTTTTTAACGAGGCACCCCAAGATGATGAATAAAACAAGGGTTGTTTTCCAATTTATCTCAAGTTATTAAGTTCCCCACCACTTACCAAAGAAAGCGGCCTAGGTCGAGCATTCTCTCATCAGCAATAAATCCCCACCACTTATCAAAGTAAGTGGCCTGGATCGAGCACTCTTTCATTAATAATAAATCTCCACCACTTACCAAAGTAAGCAGCCTAAGTCGAACACTCTCTCAACAATAATAAATGCCCACCACTTACCAAAGTAAGCGGCTTGGGTGGAGTACTTTCTTAATAATAATAAATCGCCACCACTTACCAAAGTAAGCGACCTGGGTCGAGTTTAAGATCCGCGAAATTTAATTAAATAAATAAATAAATAAATAATTAATGAATGTGGGTAGTGGGAGCCTTTATGGCATTAAATATTGATTGTTGTGACGTGGAAAAGTACTAGCTCAAATGGTTGAGAGTACTTGATTGTGTGAGAGGACTAGGGTTCAAGTTCTATGTATGACATTTATGTGCTATTTAATTTATTATTATTTTAATAATATGCTGGATCATGATGAGTGATAATAAAATCCTAGAATTATAAGAATTATCATGAAACATAAATTGGTTGTGCATTGATTTGACATTGGCATGATTAGGGGTTCGAACCTTGGTAGATCCAAATTAAACTTTCTTTTGGCCAAAATTTTCTTTGGCATGAATGTGAAAGGGTAGAGAAACCCTAGCTGCCTTAAGAGCAGCCAAGAGGGCTGGAAAACCACAAATAATGAATCATGAATAGCAATTAAGCCTGATTAATGACCATTTTCGTTTTTGAGTCATTAAACAAAATTAAGGCTTGGTTAATTGGCCAATTAAGAGGAAAAAGAGAGGGGTTGAAGGCTGCCATTGTACTGCACAATGAGGAGAGAGAATTCAGAGTGGAATTGTGTTGTTGATTGAAGCACAGAGGCTGAATTGGATAGAGAGTTAAGGCCAGCCACTAGGAGCAAGGAATGAGTCAATAATATTCAAGTTTTAGCAAGAAAACCAAGTTAGGAGAGCTGGAATTGTTATTTTTAATTTGTATCATTTAAATTATATGCAATGTATGTTAACTCGATGCATATATTTTTTTAATTCTGCAATTATCGGGTTTCTGGAAAATTTCCAGAAATCGCATGGCGGACTATTCGTAGCCGCTACGCGACGCGAGTCCAATTGTCTCGATTTTGGGTTTGCATGTGTTCTAGGCTACTTCAGATCGGTGGAAAACAAACTTTAATCATGGATTGATTCAAGGGAAGGGATTAATGGTGGAATTATGTGGTGATACAAGGAAATTGAATGAATTTGGATGTGAACTTGTTTTTGGGTTGAGTAATTGGGGATTTTGAATTCATGATTAAATTTCGGCGTGAATTGGACTGGAAGTGGTTCATTTTATCTTAAATTAAGGTTTGAGTGCAGTGGATTGCATTATGGTATGATGAATGGATGAAATGGGGATGATGGTGATCAGAGGGCTCTCGGTGCTGGGAAATTCTAGAATTTTTCCAGAATGGATGCACCACCTGGCGGCACGAGGCCTACCGCTAAGCGCCAACGCAGAAACAATAGGATATGTGTGACTATGAGGAAAATTTAAGGGTCTAGGGCTCTTAGCGGTTAGGTACTTAAGGATGGGAAATTTAAGGGCCACTAGATTAAGGGGGAGTGGAATGAAAACACGTGAATTATATCTAGGTCTTGGTTCTTAAATTATATTAGAATAGGGAGACTTATGATGTGAGCAATATTATTTTAGAGGTCGTGATACAAATGGTGATGCATAGTGGAGTACAAGAATCATATATTCTTTGTTTGGATAACTTAAGAAATATATGGTGAAACTTTAAGGGTGAAGTATAAATGGTTGAGGCTAGATGTAGAGTAGGCAAAACTCATCATGGGAAACTATGGTAATTATTGTACTATGAGGGAAACTCTACTTAAAACACACTTTAATAATGAGTGAGAGGCTTCCTATGATTGGACTGCAATCGTGAATAGGCTAAAGGATGAGAATAATTCCAATTGGAAAAATCATGAGCGAATTGTTACCTTTAGGCAATAGAGTTGTGGATTCTAGGGTGTGGGCCACAAAGAGGTTGGATTATTCAACTTCAATTGAAGGACGCGAATTCCATAAGGGAACAATGAGTGGAAGAGTTTTGTAAGAGACTCAAACTAGTATTGCGCATGGCGATGATGATTGACCCGCCATGTGATAGCTACGAACATAGTGAGGTTCTAGTGCGAGTAGCGCTTGGCGGTGAAGGTGGTCCCACCAGGCGATGACTGCAGATTAGTGGGCTCTGAGGCACTTGGCGGCATGTGTCCCCTGCCAAGCGATCTGGAAGCGTGTAGCGCTTGGCGAATCGTGAGCAACGCCAGGTGATATTGCAGAGGCATAACTGTGTTTTGCTTGTTTGGGATGTGCGTGGTCTATAAGGCTTTGGTGATATCTCTAAGGTCAGCTTGCTGGTATTCCTTGAGTTATGGCTCAGAACGTATCCCTTGAGTTATGGCTCAAGATAGGGGTTAAGCACGTGGTATTTCTTGAGTTGTGGCTCGGAATGACATCTCTTGAGTTGTGGCTCGGGATGACGGATGAACACGAGGAACTCTTGAGTTGTGGCTCAGGTTAGCGAGTGTTGCCAGTGTGAGTGTGCAAGTTGTGGCTCGTACAACGGGTCTAGATAGATTGCCCTTCTTGGTATGAGACCAACGAGTTTGGTAGTCTTGGGATGTTACGAATGATATTCGTATTGGGAACTCCACCTGGCATTACGGAGTGTGGTCTATAACTTGGTTTCCCGCAGGTGCTCTACCAGTTGTGGCTGGTAGGTGTGGTAGTAAGATATCTCGAGGTACTCATCAGAAGACGTAGATCACGGGTAACATGGTGGTGGCCATGTGGTATGGAATCAATGAATGTAATTCCTTTGGTGTGTTTGTGATATATATGTTTGTATATATATGATTATTTTAATTGTTAGGTCCCCCTATCTGCTTGTGTTTGACGATGATCGTGTACGCGGTACACGGTTGTAGATGATGTTGTAGGTGGATCTAGTGAGGCGTAGAGCTGGAGTGTGGGCTACCTTGGGGAATTTTCTATAGAGCTTTATTTTTTTTTTATAGATTTTAAGGAATTGAAATAACTGATGTTATCGTAATTTGAGTTGTACTCGATTTTTTTTTATATTTTGGTGAATTTGGAGTAATTGATATTGGCATAAATAAGTTTTAATTTTCCCACATTTTGGGAAATGATATTTCAATTAATGACGATTATTTATTATCTCTATTTTATTTTATTAAAAACTCGTAATATCCGGTGGGGATGTTATATCGAGCATTCTCTCATCAACAATAAATCCCCACCATTTACCAAAGTAAGCGGCCTAGGTTGAGCACTCTCTCATCAATAATAAATCCCCACCACTTACCAAAGTAAGCGACCTGGGTCGAACACTCTCTCAACAATAATAAATCATCACCACTTACCAAAGTAAGCAGCTTGGGTTGAACACTCTCTCAAAAATAGTAAATCCCCACCACTTAACAAAGTAAGCAGCTTGGGTCGAGCACTCTCTCATCAATAATAAATCCCCACCACTTACCAAAGTAAGCAGCCTAGGTCAAATACTCTCTCAACAATAATAAATCTCTACCACTTACCAAAGTAAGTGGCCTGGGTCGAAAAACTGTTTTGTCAGAATAAATTATTAAGTTCCCCACCACTTACCAAAGTAAGCGGCTTGGATCGAAAAACTATTTTGTCATAATAAATTATTAAGTTTCCCACCACTTACCAAAGTAAGTGGCATGGGTTGAAAAATCGTTTTGTTAGAATAAATTATTAAGTTTCTCACCACTTACCAAAGTAAGCGGCCTGGGTCGAAAAATCATCATAAAAAATTCTTAAACTGAAGTAGATGACAATAAGAGCAAACAAAAGTGAATTGCATCCCACAACATACATGCAGATACAGAAAAATGACAGATATATTCGTAAACATAACGAAGAAAATCATCCATATTCGTAAGAAGTAACAAATGTACCAATTATTACAGACTTGGGCTCAAAAGCCAGATATTAAATTAATAACTAATTTATAATGGGATCCCTCCCATGGTGACACCTTCTTCAACAATGAGATCTTTACCAGTAGCCGCCACCTCCTCAACCTGCTCGGAGCTCAACTCGTCTTCATCGACCAGGCGGCCATCAAAAACATCTTGGTTGACATTGTACTTAAGATCTGTCGGGTCCACCTCTTTACAAAAGAAGGCCGCTTACCTTAAACCTTTATTGAACCAGTTGATATGTTCCTGAATAATGTGACCCTTCAAATCTTCTAATTCGCTTTCGAGGCCAACATTCTTCTCTTTCAGTTATTCATTATCTGTTTCCAAGTTAGATATTTTTTCGTTCAGCTTTCTCTCTGAATCTAGGCATCTAATCTTCCAAGTATCGAGACGCTTCCTTTCAACCATCCATTCCTCCCGCTCTTTCTCCCACGCTGCCTTTTCCTCCTTGTACTTAGCGGCCTAAGTCTTTAACTCCTCTTAGATCTCCTCCACTTTGACCTTGCTTCCATCCTTCATTTCCCTTTGAAGAAGGGTGCCAACTCTACGACCCAAAATCAATGCCTTGTTAAATTCCAACATCGTATTTATCATCGCATTGGGTTCCATGTTATCCATGGAAAAGACTATCGACTCAAGAAGATGAATTTCAATATCGCGACGCACGGTAGTCTCCAGCAGCTCAATCAGGCAAGCCTCAAGCCTCTTGGACCCAGAAGTAGACCTCGACCCTAGTAGTGTGGCTTTAGCTTTCTTCAAGTCCTTTCCAGTGCCTTATTTAACCAGAATGGACGCTTTCCTCTTAGATCCACCATGAACATGAACCTCGACTAATGGTTCTTGGAGGTTGGGAACTTTAGTATTCCCAACATTCTTTGCCTTCTCGACTTGCTCTCTGCACAAGGTCCGGAACAAGTCTAAGTTCTTCTTCCCCAATTGAGCCATATGACCTGGAACACAAACACGAAACGATTATCTCTGTCACCTAAATCATAGCGGTAATAATAAAAATTGATACCTTCTAAATCAACAAGGGGATGTACGGATAAATAAACTCTAACTAAGCCCTTAATGGGCAGTTTATTGCTAAATCTCCCTAAGATCTACACAACTCCTCTATCACTTGTTGACAAATCCTCCTTCATATCCTTATACCCTAAGGATTGTCAGTCCAACTAAAGGAGAACTTCGTACTCCCATCCTCGTTATAAAAGTGTGAACTGCCCGACTCCTTCACAACAACATTAAAAAAAGTTGTCCCTAAAATGTTTGAACGATTGTGAAAACGTGACCAAAATGCTTATACCCGGCCGACTTACCAAGGACAACCAAGTGACCAAACTCTTTGGACGGGTTCATAAAAGTATAGAAAACACTGCGAAGAAGGTTAGAGATACAAAGACCGGCAAAGAACACGAAAAGCCTAAAGATAGCCCAGTTGTTAGGGTGCAACTAGATAGGCGCGACGTTCAACAAGCGGAGCACTCCCATTGTAAAATCCTCAAAAGGAAGTTGCACATGTAATTGCGAGAAATGACACATATACATGTAAAAGAACCCCTCCACGGCACTCCCTTGGTCATGACATACGCACTCAATTGCGTTTACTCGCACCAACGATGCAATATTTGGGGAAACACCTCTCTCAAGAACATGGACGCAATTCAACCATGAGTTGAGTATTCGAGAGCATCTGGACAACGAATATTAGGTCCTCAGTCTGTGGACACCCATTCGTATCCGAACCTTGCCAACAAACTATTCTTGGTTACTTCATTAGGAGGATCAACCCTAATATCACAGACCATTTGAATCCCCCCTTACTAGCTAGATGGCCACTACCCTTATTCCTTGATTCTCCACTCCCATTACAATACATAGCTTATATAAATGAAAGATGACAACAGAAAGAGGGAATATATCGGACAAAGATAAACATAAATCATGCAAATTTCTCAAGATTACGCAAATGAGGCAGAATGTGCAAATCTTATTCCTAAAAATTATTTATACGATAAACCACACTCCTACAAAGGTTTTCTCGCCAAAATGTTAGAAATATGAAACATCATAATTAATGGTGACTATGGAACTCTCTTTGACGTGATCCCTGACAATATGAGTCCTTTCACCTGCTCTTAATCACCTCTGACAAAGTCTTAGCAACATTTCTACTTCTCAAGATTGGGGGACTACCATACCGCAATGAATGCCAAGAAAAGAGTAATTTTTCTTGCAAAAACAACAAAAAAACATGGAAACCTTTGACACAACTTCATTACTTGTCCTACCAAAGGCTTGGGGACTGATGTACTATACTAGGCGGTTATGATCGGTATGGCTAACTACCTGTCCCAACCGCCAACTTATAGAACTGACAAAAAGAATGTTGGTTGACTACACAAGAAGAGTATACATACATAATGGCCAAGGTATCATACGAGCAAAGGCCACCTACTCTACACTTAGGAAATAACAGTTGCATTCACAAAATCAAGTCATAAGCCTAATGCTTGGGTCTTGATCAGGCCCATACAAGCCCAAAAGAGACCCAATGAGCCTAGTAGGGGCCCAGCCCATAAGCCAGGTAATTTGTGATTAATATTCTATAAATATAAATGGACCCCAACAATTAAAGGTACGCAATTCATTAATTATGTGATTTGACTTTTGAGAGCTTTTGTTGACTTGATCGTCAAAGTCTTTTCCGTAGGTAATCCCCAAAATGTCCAATCCGCCTATACTACAAGAAGACATACCCAAGTCGAGAAGCAAAGACATATCCATCTTAAGGAGTTAAAGTTTGGGTAAGATTTGATTTGTGCTCCCTGATATTCTGTTATTGTTTCCGCATGAACAATTTCCTATATCAATTAATTTAGCAGCATCAAAGCCCCAAAATCACAAATCGTTTAAACCTAACATGCACATAATCAATATTTCATCCAATTACCTTACAATTCGTTACTTATGAATAATTTACCATATAAACAATTCCTAATAACCCTTTTTTTCCCGATCAGAACCACCCAGAAATCACGAAAACATAAATATCGTGCATAGATAACTCGCGTCGCCCAACGACTTTGAAGGCCCGCTAGGCAGTTTCTGAAAATTTTCCAGAAACATCGGATTACACAGAATTTTACACAAATCAGGGTTCAAATTCAACATTCGTCATGCGAAAAACAATTAAATTACAAAAATTTACGGAGTCCAACTCCCTTAACCTGGATTCCTTGCTTAAATGCAAAACCCTTGTCCTTTGTGTTATCGACGTGCCCTACTCCTTGTCTCCTTCTAATTTTTTTCCTTAATGTGCTTCCAATTTCCCCTCTCAGCCCTATTGTCAACACCCAATTTCGTCCGGGTAAATGTGCTTGTTTGGTTAAAAATAATAATAATAATAATAATAATAATAATAATAATAATATATAATGTAATAATAATAATAAGTAATAAAATAAAATAAAAAAAATATGTTTTGATTGATGGTAGGTTTTTAAACTTTAATTTTACCGTAGGAAGAAAGAAAAAAAAAGAAAAAAAACCGAAGAGCAGGAGAATCTAATTTATTTTAATTATCACACTCTTTTCATGAGCCCAAATGTTTTACATATTTTTACCCCCTTTGTTTGCTATTTACACTCTTCCCATGACATGTCAAAAAAGGACATTTCATAATTTCTGTTTTTAGATAAGCGTATAATATTAAGAGCAATATTTTTTTTATATAATAATTTGAATAAATATCGTGCATTTACACTTATGTGCGTTGTCAGTCTGGGAAGGTATTATTTTAATTAGAAGCAAATATTCCCGATAATAATACTTTTAGAGAATGGTACGATTTTAATATTTAGAAGAAAGTATTTCTGGTAATAATTAGAATTAATTATATGAATAATATGTTATGATTTGATCACGATCTTTATGTGATAGAAAATATGATTCTAGTAATTACATGAAATATTTTGTTAATAATTATAATCAATACCGTGGATATTATGCAACAATATAACAAGACCAATTTTTTCCCCATATATTTTATTATAATTAAATACTAGTATCTCAGTGGTACCCAAGAGGCCTATATAAGCACAAAATTTCTTCAATGCAGGCACAAAAAAAAATCAAAAAACCCCTCTCCTTTTTATCACAGAGCACACACACAAAAGGGGGTCATCTTAAGAGGTAAATTTTCTTTGCTCTTAATGCTTTTCATAATTCTCTTATAACATCAATGATTGTTTGAATTGTTGTATGATTAAATGTGTTCGGGGTTCTCATGTTAAATGATTTTGGGTTTGTCGTTGCTGTGCTCAACCTTTCTCTTTTCCTTTATTTTTATCTTGATAAATAAAAAGGTTTCTTTCGTAGACTTTAATTCTCTCTAAACAAAAAATAAAAAAAAATAAAAAAAATTATATTACTTCTTTGATATAAGTATTGCATACCATGTCAAGTCTCGGACTTGCTTGGTAATCAAAACACTTCTTCGTAGGCGTTTTTTATTCTTAAAAGGAAATTAATAACAATAAAAATATAAAATTATAAAATTATTTTTAATATCATGTCAAATCTCGGATTTGCTTGGTAACTAAATCTTTTATCATGTAGAATCTCGAGTTCTCTTGATATTAATAAAATATACATATACATAAAAATCTAGAAAATTAAAAAAAACAAAATAATAATATCAAACAACAAATATTTGTACAAAGAACTACGTTATCCCTGATTTTCCAAATGGAAATACGTAGGAGCGAGGTACAATCCTCGTCGGGCCAAAAATATAAAAAAATAATTTTATTTTAATCTTTAATATTTTTGTAGGTGTTTTTATTTTGTTTGATTTTTTAGGGAATAAAAAATATTTTAAACATCGAATTCTATCTTGCACACTTAATTAAAGAAGGAACCGTCTTAAGACGGACGTTGTGGGGTGCTAATACCTTCCCCACACGTAACCGATCCAAATTTGGTTTTGAAGACCATTCTTTTAAAGGTTTTTCTATAGTTTTCCATAATAAACTATGGTGGAGACTCCTCTGCTTTTTTTAAATGATTTTTGTCGTCCCGTCGCGATCTCGGTTGCGACACCTATGTTTTAGTGCTAATTTTGTGCTTGTACCAAAAGGACACTCTATCTCTCCAATTTCCCTATTACCCTCACTCTACAACCTTCATTTTAATTGCATTAATGGCCGAAACAAAAATTGACATTAAAATGGTTTTAATGGTTATTCAATGACTATTTTTAGATGTCTTCCCAGCCCCTACAGCTGATCTCCCAAATGGCTAGGGTTTTCTGACCCTTCACATCCATGCCAAAAAAAATTTTGGCAAAAAGAAAACTTAATTTGTGTCTACCAAGGTTCAAACCCACACCTATGTCAATGTCAAGTCAATACACAACCAATTCAACCAATTCATGTTTCATGATAATTCTTATAAATATAGGATTATATTATCACTCATCATGATCAAGCATATTATTATTAAAATAATAACCAATTAAATAACACATAAATTGCATACGTAGGACTTAAACCCAAGTTCTCTCAACACAATCAAGTACTCTCAACCACTTCAGCTAGTACTTTTCCATATCATAAATGTCAATATTAATTGTCATAAAGGCTTCCACTACTCGCATTTGTAATTATTTAATTAATTAATTAAATTTCTCGGGTCTTACATTCCATCTCCTCTTCTTGATAACTTTGATAATCAAATTTTGTTAATATTTTTCATAATGTCTTTAATATTTCCACTTGTATGCAAAATATTAAATATGTAAACCAAATACTTATTGATTCCAATTTTATTAAATAAAACCTAAAATATCTAAAAAGATAATAATAAAATATAAAAAAAAAGATAAAAAACTATAAATAAAACATGATAATGCAATTATTAGTGAGGATAAATGCTAAGTGCAGTTTGCACTAATTATATGAAAAATGTGTTCAACACTGAGTGGATTACTAAGTGTTAAATATATGCGTTAGACGACCAATGCAATTTGACTAAGTAGACGACCCTTGAGGTGCAAGTGTTAGATGATGTCAGTGTTAGACATTGAAGATGTTATATGCAGTGGCAAATCTTGACCAAAATTTTTGGGGAGCCAAAATAATATACTTAAAATTTATATATTTAACATTACTGTCATTAATTCAGTAAAAATGAATACATAATTTAGTATAGCTATAACTATAAAAGAAACTACACATATCTAAAGGATTGTCTATCATTTTTTCATATTCTTAAACTTATCAAATAATTCAATCATAACTAAATTTTTCAGCTCTTTTTTTCAATATAAATAACCATATCATTTGTAAAATATTCATTTTCCATTTTACTAAATGTGCACATATTGATTCAAAAGTCATCATAAGCATTTAATTTCATTGTTATACGATAAGCAATGATATTGTCCTATTTTGATCTTCACTTTTCTTTTATCAATTTTAAAAAATGAATTTATTCTTTTGTTTTGTTTAATATACCTATTTAAAAAAAAAGTTTAAGACAAAAAAATAATTTATCATAATCTAATCAAAAATTGAGACACATAACTACTACAAAAAATTATGATAATCAAGTCCACTTAATAATTGTCTATAAAAAATCACATAATACATTACCTACTCTTCTATATTCATAAAAAAATAATACAAAAAATGTCATGAGATGAAAAATAGTGCTAAGTATTAAACAAGTATTTCACTACCAAATGAGACAGGAGAAAGTTACTTTTTTTCCTTTAAAGATGGAAGAAAAGATATAAATAATGAGTTTCTGTTTAACTTTTTTTTTTCTTTGATAACAAAAGAAATTAGGTAAGGGTGAAAGATGAGTATAACATATGAAAAACTCAAAAGATAATAGGAAGAGAAAATGAAAACTATCTTAGTAATTTTTTTTCTTTATTATATTTAATTTTATGTTTTTTATTTATTAACATTAAATATCGTACTTTTTAAAAGAAATAAAAAATACCTAATTTAAGTTTCATTTTTTTCAATATACTACTACCTAATTTAAAAGATACATATAATTGAAAAAAATTGAAAAACTTTGGGGTTTGTGGCCCACGCCTGCTCCTTAAGAGCTTCGCCACTAGTTATATGTTATGGTGCACTAATTTGTCCGATGCATGTTGGTCGCATGACATAGGTGGTTCACTAACGTGGGTAGGGATGACAACGGGTCAAGTCGGACACGGATAGTGCCTACCCACAACTCGACCTATGACCAAAAAATCCACCCGTAAATATTAAAAAAAAATATTTTATAAATATTTAAATTTAAATTTAAATAAAATTACAAAAAAATGTAGAATAAAATATAACTTGTATTATATATAATTTAAATTTAAATTTAATTTAATCTAATAAAATATAAATATAAATATAATTCTCATTAAATTTAACTTAATAAAACATAAATTTAATTTTAATTTTAATTTTTTACGAGTAATGGGTATCCGCGGGTACGAATAGTATGATACTCGCACCCGATCTATTTATAAGCGCGTATTAAAATACCCGCTACCTACGAGTATTTGTTACTTGCGGGTACCAACTATCCATCACGAATACCCATGAGCACATGTATTTTTGACATCCTTGGACACGAGGGTTATTAATGGAGTAGTGATTTAGAAATAAGAAGATATGTAACATCCCATTTAATAAACATGCTTAATTAAATGAAACATCACACAAGATCATATAAAGAGCAAAGTTGCGGAGTATAATGTCACTCCTTATAGATATCCAAGATACTTAGAAAAGGAACCAAGGCACACCACGATGTTGTTTCATTGTGCATAGTAAGTAGGTGAAGCTATACTCATGTATTTGTGTGGTTGCAGAGAAGTCAAGTTCTTTGTAAGGTAAGGGAAGTTAACTTGTTAGTTGCTTGTTTGTTGGTTTTATTAATATGTATGTGTGCATTATTTATGATATAGTGAATGTCTGGAAACACGAAGCTTGGTCGGCACAATGATATAGAACACAAGTTGTAATGTAGTATACTTGTGTTTATATTTGTTGATTGCATGAGTGAATGCATGTTAAATGATGAATTATTTGTTATGTTTCCATATGAGAGATGACATGTTGTTGACCTTAGGGTGACAATGGTGGCTCTAGGTGGCTCCAGTCAAAATTTACAGGTGGTGAGGTTTTGAGGGGAATACCAATTACTATAGAAGGTGATGGCCAAGGTAATTGTGAATAAATGATGATAACATTAAACTAATCCACAGCTAAGAAGAGGAACGTAGTGGAGTTTTGAATCATTTATCTAAGTTATGAGTTAGTGAAGCGTCTATATATATGAGAGGCCTTGTAGAGCCTTGATGAGTGGTCAAAATCTACTTATGTGTGTGCATGCATGGTTGTTGCATTGTTGTGGCTGCATAAGGTAATGTCCCGGGTGGGGATGACTATAAGTGTAGTGGTTTGAAGAACACAGAATGAGGGTTGTAAAAGGATTGTCCTTACTTTGATAGTTTATTAGTACCATATCGAGAAAAATAGTGTTGCAAGACTCAAAGGAGGTTCTTGGGCTTGGTAACATCATATGGAATTAACCTTGTTAGAAGTAACTATTTGACAAGATTTAGGGATTTATGTGTGTGCATGCATGGTCAAAATCTACTTGTTAGCTAGATTAGACTCGTTTTTGTAATTTAGTAAGAAGTTTATTAAACTACTTTTATTAGAGGTTGGGCTTGAAACTTATTAAGTATAGTTGTGACACCTTGGTTGTGGGGTGTTATTGAGGGGGAAGGGATTAAATCCAACCAAATCGAATGTCATAGGATAACTTGAACATTTATATATATATATATATATATATATATATATACATATATATATATATATGTGTGTGTGTGTGTGTGTGTGTGTGGTTATAATTGATTGAATGGTAAATATTTAATAATTAAAATAATATATTTCATTTATTTAAAAAAAAATTGGAATATTTTGACCTAGGCTCAAAACCCTATAAATACAAATCAATCCCACAAGGAGCACTCACTCAATTCTCTTATTCATCTTACACTTATATTTATTTTTCTCTTATTGTCTTAAGCGCCATTTATCTTTTGTAGGTGGATCTTCCTTTATCTTTTTTAACAACTCTAAGATCAATCCTCAATGTTATAAACTCAACTTCCAAGGAATATCACCTTTTCCATCTTATGAGAGATGCATTCCTTTCTAGTAAGAAACATTTGGTACTCACTATGGGGCCTGGGTAAAACTATTAACAGATCACATGTCTTATAGTACTTGTCAGAAGCCAAACTACCACATCATCATTGTCAATTCTTGAGATAGATTCTTCAATCGTTGAAGACTTCATAGGACAAATGGAGAATCTCCTTCAAAACAATGAGGAAAATCTCCAATATGCAATAGCCAACATGCGAGACAAATTTGACAACGATCTAGAGCTCTTGCGAGACCAACATTAGGTCAAGTTGAATCAATATCAAGATGAGTTTCAAGCTCTCCATGAACAATTTTGTATATTTAACAAGGATTAGATCACTCACTACTCTAAGTAGGACTTAGAGGCTCAAACCCAAAACACTCAAGAGTTGTTAACTCTCAACCAACTTCCACGTAAAAATATTTTGTTAAGAATATAGGTAATCGTTGCATGATACACAATGTCAAAAGGTACCAATGAAGAGATATACACAACAACTTCAATTCGATAATTAAATGCTAGTTGTAAACTGAACCAACAATATAACATGTCCTCTTACTAGGCTTAGAGGCACTAATCAAGTGACTCACGAGCATATGATCAACGAGACTTATTGGTTTTCACCTTTCACACCAAATGTTACAAAGACCCAACTTCCTTAATGAGTACAAATTCATGCCCTCATTTAGCCTTTAATCTTGGTTTCTTAATTGGTATTTATGCTTTAAATATTGTTTTAACTATGGTTTGTTATAATTAGGCTTATTGAGCATAAATTGTTGACAAAAAGAAGATGAATATCTTGTTTCAATAAAGAAATTTGATGACGATGACTTATGGAGAAGTGTGAAAGACTTAATGAAGATTCATGGAGAAGTTTTGAAGACTTAAAGAATGCTTGGATTCAAGAGTTATTTTATAGTCTTATAATTTTGGTTGTTGAAGTCATGTAATCTATGTATGTCATTTAAGATAGTAAAAGTAGAAGGTCATAGGTCAAAAGGTAGATCTCAAGCAGCAGTCCACTGAGAAACTTAAGAGAAAATTTAGCTTTTGTAATTAACACTAGAATAATCGATTATTCTTAGTGATAATCAATTATCTCAGTTAAAAATGATTATTGATAAAAACCATTGTGATAATCAATTATCACTTAAGATAATCGATTATCAATGATAGTTGTAACTTTACCTTTAATATTCCTAACCTAATTTTAAAAGTGGCTTCTATAGATGAAAGTGAGAGTTTTCCTTACAAGATACAGGAGTTAGATTATAACTCTGTGTGGAAAATCTTGGAAAACCTAGTGTAGGTAGAGTGATAACTTTTATCAAGTGTGATCTTGAGTGATTGAATGTTGTTGTTGCTTAGTAAAATTGTTTATCCTTTGTGTGATTCAAAGGAGGTGTTCATTCCTTGTGGATTCAAGGAAGATGTTTCTTCATCTCTTGTGTGACTTAAGAGAGGTGTCTTCATCCTTTGAGGGACTCAAAGGAGGTGTTCATCACTTGTGGATTTCGGGGGAGGTGTCTTTCTATCTTAAATTGTTCTTATTCTTATATGTAATCAATTTATTTTTAGAGTTTGAGTTAACCCCACTTAAGAGAAATTGACAACTAGACATAGGGTCTTTTGATCCAAACCAATTTAAAATACCTTGTGCAATTTTCTCTTTCTATACTCTTTTTAATTATCTGTTGATTATCTTAACAGAATCGATCTTTTCTTGAATAAGATTTTAAAAAGGGGAAAAATTTTAAAAGCACAATCTTTATTATGAAACCAATTCACCCCCTCTCGATTTTATCCAAATGTAAATATTTCATTACACGATTATAACTATTGGTATAAGAGCTTGCTTTGATAGTCATTCAAATTCTTCAAAAATAGTTAGACAAAGTTAAACATTTGAGAAGGGTGCTTTGATTAATAAACCCCCTTTATTTGTTGGGGAAAATTATCTTTTTTGGAAAGTAAAAATGCAAATACTTTTAGAGTCTACTGATAGAGGTTTCTGGGATGCACTTGTAGATGGTCCTTTTGTTCCCACTATTATTGTTAAGGATATGTAAGCACCTAAGCCTTTTTCACAATTGATTGCGAAAGAAAATAGAAGGGCTCGATATGATGTTAGAGCCAAAAATATAATCTCATTTACACTAACTCTTGATAAATTTTATAGAATTTCAATTTGTACAAGTGCTCAAAAAATGTGAGAAATTTTAATGGTAACATATGAAGGAACAAATTATGTAAAACGTGCTAGGAAGAACTCGTTAATTCAAGAATATGAGATGTTCTGGATGCTACAAGGGGAAACAATATATGATGTTCAGAAAAGATTCACCCATCGTCAATTAGCTCTTTGGGTTATGTAAAAATTTTGACATTAATGAACTCAATATAAAAATTTTGAAATCCTTGAACAGGTCTTGGCAACCAAAAGGTCACCGCAATAACGGAGTACGAAATTATGTGAATATGTCCATGGCTGCTCTCTTTGGGAAATTGAGAGAGCATGAGTTATAATTAGGGAGACTAAATGATAAAGAGGAAGAAAGAAAGAAAAAACACATTACCTTTAAATTTGAAATTTCCAAATGCAAAGATAAAATAGAAGATTATGACTCTGATTCCGAGAATATGGACTTAATGACGAAAATGTCCACAAAGTTTATGAAAAGAAAAAGATAGACATCTTGAGTCAATAGAGTTTTGATGATGATGACTTATGGAGAAGTGTGAAAGATGTAACAATGATTCATGGAGGAGTGTTGAAGAGTTAAACAATGCCTGAATTCAAGAGTTCTTTTAAATTCTTATAATTTTGCTCGTTGAAGAAATGTAATATGTGTATGTCATTTAAGATAGTAAAAGTAGAAGGTCATAACTCAAAAGATAGATCCCAAGCAATAGTGCATTGAGAAACTTAAGGGGAAGTTTTGCTTTTGCAATTAACATTGGAATAATCGACTATTCTTAGTGGTAATCAATTATCTCAATGAAAAGTGATTTTTGAGAAAAGCCGCTAGGATAATCGATTATCACTTATTATAATTAATTATCAGTAGTTGTTGTGACTTGACATTTCATATTCTTAACCTAATTTCGAAAGTGGCTTCTATAAATGAAAGTGACGATTCTCTTTACAAGATACAAGAATTGGGTTATAACTCTGTGTGGAAAAGCTTTGAAAACTAGTATGGGTAGAGCGATAAATTTCATCAAGTGTGATGTTGAGTGATTGAGTGTTATTGTTGTTGCTTGGTGAAGTTGTTCATCCTTTATATGATTCAAATAGATGTTCATTCCTTATGGATTCAAGGAAGGTGTTTCTTTATCTCGTGTGACTCAAGAGAAGTGTCTTTATCCTTTGTGGAACTCAAAAGTAGGTGGTCATCCCTTGTGGATTTCAAGAGAGGTGTTTTTCACCTCTTGTGGCTTTAAGAGATATGTTTTCTATCATAAACTATTTTTATTTCTATTTGTAATAAGTTTATTTTTAGTGTTTGAGTTAATCCCTCTTTAGAGAGATTAACAATTGGATGTAAGGTCTTTTGATTCAAACCAGTGTAAAATATCTTGTGTAATTTTCTCTTTCCTTACTCTCTTTAATTATTTGTTTATTATTTTAACGGAATTTTTAGTGAATCAAATTTTAAAAAGGGGAAAACTTTTTAAAAGTCCAATTTTTATTAAGAAGCCAATTCACACCCTTTTAGTTTTGTCCAAACACAAATGTTTCGCTTTAAGATTCTAACATAAGTTACAAAAACATGTTAAAAATAACTTTTTAGTTGCATAAATGTGCTTTGGATATTTTGAGTTGTATTGGTGGAGCTAGAACTAAGATAAGATCATGGAAGCGTGGATTAATTTATTAAAGCTTCATGACACCTCCAAAATTAAGTTAAAATTAGCAAATAATCAAAATCATAAGGAGTTAAGCCAATCATCACATGAAGATAGCAAAACCAGCATGAAAAGCAAGAAATCGTAGAAAGCTAATAGAAAAGTGCTTATGTGATTTTCTTTGTCTTTTCAATTGTGAGGGCTTTCATAATGCAATAATATTTATGATAAAAGATAATTTGAGGAAAATATATCTTTAGAAAATTGTTTTTTATATTTTTAAATAATTATTTATTTAATTATATCATAAAATATCAAGAGATAATAACTGCTAAATCTTTTGAAAAATGTCCAGATCTTCTTAAATTTTTTTAGATCTCTACAACAACCAAAATTATCATGGAGAAAGAGGATATATTTAAAAAATAATTGGAGGATATTACATTAACAAAAAGAAGATTACAACAATAGAAAAGGAAAAAAAGGGTCTATCCTAATTTCTATATAAAGAGACTTAGGGAAATTAATTAGGAGACATCTTAAGAAACCTTTAGGGGGGCCTAATTTCAGCCCAATGTGTGAGTAAAATAGTAATTATATAAATTTTATAAAAATAGCAGTACTTTACTCATATACGGTGTAATGAATAAAGTACAAATTGAATCTTAAGCATATATGATGGAATAAATAGGATTCTAAACAAATTAATCGAGTAGTTACTTTAATTAATATGAGTTCTCTACCTTTCAATTAATTGAATAAAAATTAAAAAAAAAAAACTAATGCAGAATCGTAATTTCAAAAAGTGGGAAAATCAACCTAATTTCATCACTTTTATTCAAGTCTTTTACATTTTTCATTTTTTTTATTGCAAAACAATCCCCTAATTTCATCTAATTAGGTGCATTAAAATTTGCATAGCATTTTCACTTTAATTCATTTTAATTATCTTGGTGCATTGCTTACAAAGATTTAGCACAATAATTTTTGCGCCTAATTACTTGCTTGATCCCCATTTTGGTTGAAAGTTCCAAGTTGATATCCAATTAAAAACTTTTGTTTCAATTGCGTTCCAATTTTTTAAAACAGACCCCAATTAGGTCTTTTCAAAAAATTACTAACAATGTAAACAACATGTCACGTGTCAGTCTATGTTTTTTTTAATCTTTTATAATTAGTTTTATTTTTATTTTTTTGTTTGCAAAATATTTTGTTGTCTACGTGTCAGGCCCTTAGTGTGACACATGGCATTGACAATGCCACGTGGTAGGGCAATGCCACGTGACAGGACAATGGCACGTGTTAATATCAGTACCACGTGTCATTGTTTTTTATTTCAATTTAATTCTCATATATGTCTCTTTGATTCAATTTAATCACAATTTTTATTCAAAATAAAGCAATATTGTCCTTCTCAAAATTGAGACCAAATTTATTATTTGTATAAATGTTATAATGATATATTCAACATATTACATTATTGTATATTATTAACCTATGTTTTGTTAAATATGTTTTTGTAATAAATTTTAATATAAATATTATTATAATATTTATACAAATAATAAATTTGGTTCCAATTAAAAGAGGACAAAATTTATTATTTGTATAAATGTTTTTAATTAATTTATTCTTGTAAAAGAACATGGATTAATAATATATTAGTTTTAAATACTTAATTTTGTTTTAAAAAAAATATTTATATTTAATTAGTTTTAATCTTATAAAAAAGCATAGATTAACAAAAACATGGATTAATAATATAATAATTTAATATGTTAAAAATTCATTTTTAATAAAAATATCAGTATAACATCTATATAAATAATAAATTTGGTCTCGATTTGGAGAGGGACAATATTGCTATATTTTGAAAAAAATTGGAACTAACACTATAAGAAAATATTTTATTAGTAACCGATTTTAGTGACTAAAAGTTGTTAGTCACTATAATGACCAATTTAGATACCAATTTACAAAATTAAAATTTATTGGTTACTAAAATAATCACTAATATAAATAAAAAATTATAATTGGTCACTAAATTTGTCACTAATTAATTAGAGAGCAATTTAGTAACTAAGTTATTTTGGTTATTATAACTTAGGTAGCTAATTTTTAGTGACCAGTTGTCTTTGGTAGCCAAAACTATGGTAGCTAATTTTAAAAACCAATTTAGTGACCAATTATAATTTTTTATTCATAATAGTAACTATTTTAGTAACCAATGGTTTTTTTACTTTGTAAACTTGTATCTAAATTAATAATTATAGTAACTAACAACTTTTGGTCACTAAAATTGGTTACTAATGAAGCATTTTCTTGTAGTGTAAATTGAATCAAAGAGACATTTATAGGGACTAAATTAAAATCAAGACAATGACACTTGTCATTGACACTAACATGTGGCACTCCCTTGCCACGTGACACTAATAGTGCCACGTGTCACACTAGGGACTTGACATGTGGACAATAATTTTTTTTTTTGCAAAAATAAAGAATAAAAATAAATTTAAAAAATCATAGATTAACATATACCATGTTGTTAACGCCATTAATATTTTTTTTTTAAATGACCTACTTGAGGCATTTTCTCAAAAGTTGGGACAAAATTGAAACAAAAAGTTAAGTGGGTACCAACTTGAAACTTTCCAACCAAAGTGGAGACCAAGCGAGTAATAAGTCTTATTTTTATTGTATTTGCCTAACCTTTTTAATGTAGGTTTTATAAAAACTAATTTGTTAAAAGTATTTTTGGGAGACAACTTTGGTTAGTTTTACCCTAACTAATATTCTTGGCTACTAAAAGCAATACTAAAATTGCATTAAAAAATAGTATTAATTTGATCGCATCAACGAATTGTGTTATTCCTACAAAGTGGAAATGGCCTTATATTGAAAAGTACGATGGATTGCCAAACTCGAAGCATATGATGAATTTTGAATTTGATTGACTTGATCGGCATCTCATAATTTTTATGTATAAGGAATGACTTGATAAGTTCTTCAATTATTTGAATAGCTTTCGTAGTAGCTTTAATCATCTTAATACTACGTATATATTATAATTCATCTTATTTGAATCAGTAGGCTATAACTACAACAATATACGTTAAATCGCTTAATACTACGTATATATTATAATTCTTCCTTGTATCGTCTGGTCAATTTGTTTCAATATTATATCATGTATTTCTAATTATATATGTTTTATTATAATAAAAAACCACTTTATCTAGTGGGTTTTTATTTTGTTTGGTCTTAACAAAGCTCAAACGTTAGAAAAAGGTGACGAAGGCTTCACCTACCTCTGCTTCAAAATATCGCACAAGCTTTTAAGAGAAGGCTTGTAAGTAAGGACAAAAATTACACTCCCTTTAATACTAATTAAGATGTTATCATCCATGAGGTGTTTAATCTCAAACTAGTACGACTTTGATAACCTGCACTCTCCCCATTTATTGATCCAACCAAGTGGTGTAGCCATCACTAGAACCAAGGTCACACTACAAAAGAATGACATAAAGCATGCGGTATGATAAAAGAACTTGTCCAATCAAAGGCCTTGGGACACTTTGTACAACATGACCAAGCTATATGTGGTTAGGGCAAGGGAATTGGAGAAAAGGTTGAGACAGAGGTTTCCATGGTCAAGGAAGGGGAAACATATCTAAGATATATATATATATATATATATATATATATATATATATATATATATATATATATATGTATCATGACATAATATAAAATCCAACCAACTTGAGTGCCACCATATAACTTAGATATTTGTGTGTGTGTGGTTATAATTGATTGAATGAAAAACATCTAACAATCAATCATATATTTTATTAATTTAAAATATCTTTTCTATTTCAACCTAGGTCCAAGAGCATATAAATACAGATAAATGTTATAAGGATTACTCACTCAATTTTCTTATTCATTTTATACTCATATTTTTTTAATCTTATTGACTTGAGTGTTAGAGAATCTTTTGCAATTGGACTTCGCTTAATCTTCTTCAATAAAGATCAATCCTCAAAGGTATAAACTCAACTTTTTAAGAGTAACTTTTCCATATTGGGAGAGTCACACTTCATTCTAGTAAGAACAATAGGTGTGTTGTATGTGGGGTACCATGGAGTACGATGGAGTTGGGGGAAGGGAGGAGGATTTTGGGGAACTAAAGGGGAAGATGGGGTTTGAAAATAATGTCGACGGTGGGAGAGAGAAGGAAGATGGTTATCGTTACAGTGGTTGTGGTAGAAGGGTCATGCTAATGACTGGTATGGTTTAGACTAACATGTGATTACCATTTTAACATCATTAATGTTGATTTAACAAAAAGATAACTATTGCATAAAAGGCTTTTAACAACAGTTTTTGAATCGTCTTAGAATCAAACACCATTAAAAGTCTAACACAAACAATGATGCTTCCCACAACTGTCGTTAAAAGTATAAACCACAACAAGGTAAGTTATGTATTATCATCATTAAAAAAGCCAAATAAGGAAAAATAAATAAAAAATTATGCGATGCATATAATGATAGTTTCCCCAATGTCTTCAAATTCATTAACTTTAACATTGCTGATAATTGTGTGAAGTTAGTTGAACCAGGAGATAATGGAGTTTCTGCATCGGTAGACATATTTCCTACACTGCTTCAGCAAAGGATTATATTGCCCTCTAATATATAATCCATTGTCCAATAGAAAAAATTCACGTGTTTCGAACACACTTGGCATGTCTAACAATTCACTATGCCCCATCCATGTTGTATAATTTTTCACAAATCCATCGCACAAAAGATGATCTCTAATTTCAGCAACATCCAATCTTCTCCCATTCAAACAATTCACACAAAGGCACCTTATCCTTACTCTGTTTCCTACACTACCATCATTATGTTGAGAAAATTGTGTAAACTCTTCCACCCTTCTTTCGAAATCATCACTTATATGTGGTAAATTAGTCCAACTTCGATCCATGTATTGAATTTCAAACGGAAAACTAAGGATCGCCTAATGAATAAGTACAACAAATAAAAAATAAATAATAATAATTGTCACAGGTCGGACAACCCAGACTCAATTCCAACACATTCAGAAAAATAAATATTTTTAATACTTCATAACATAATCTAACCAGAAATTGAAAAAGTATAATAACATTTGTAGGGTATAACATAAATATAACAGTGCATTCAATAAATCAAAGTCTAACATAAATATAACAGTGCATTCAATAAATCAAATTTCTCTAAATAAAATTAATCAAATATCTACAAATCACATATAATTTTATAAATAATAAATATTAATCAAATTAAAAAAAATCAAAACAAAATTAAAAATAAAACTTACCTAGAATGGAAAGTAGCACTGGAGGAAAGCCAATAAAGAAATGGACAGTGCAGGCTAACCAAAGCAATTGTAATGGGGAAATGGGAGATATGAGACACTAATGGCGAATAGAGAGGGAGGAACACATGAAAAAGATGTGCACAACAACGAGTGTATGCAAATAACATGTTAGAGTAGCGGTGGAAGGGAATTGGTCAATGGTAGAGGCTTGGTTGAGCAAAGAATTAAAGGTGGCAATGTGGGCTGGGTTGGGCATGCCAATGAACTAGGCATGCCCTGCACTTGACCCATAAAATGCGAGTCGGGCTAACTTATCTCGCTTTTAAAAAATGGACTGAATGTTATGGTCTGCCCTACATATGTTTTGAACTACGGGTTGGGTTAGCCCACATTATTGGTAGAGACATTTAAAAGGATTTATTATGCATAATGAACAAGAAGGTAGATGTTTATTTGTTATTACTATGAGAAAACTTAGCTTTTCAACAACATTTTTCATTAAAAAGTTGCAATTTCACTTCATTCTTAAATAAAACAAACATTTATTGTTGAGAGTTAAATCTGTAGCAGCTGAAAAGAAATGTATAACTTTTTTTTTTCTGATTATCCTAGAAATCATGTTAAAATGTTTATGATTGAATTAGTTGTAAATTGTAAATGTGAACATGTATTGTTACATGGATAGCAACTTGATACTAATGATTTATGAAACTTTGACTTTAGCTTTTGATTTTATAAAATATCACTCAGTTTAATTCATAACTTTTGAGTTTGTTTATTTTATTTTTTGTGGAAAAGATAATTTTGGTTGTCTCTTTCGATAACAAGAAGGTCATTCACAATTATATCAAAACAAGAAAAACATTTAATGATATGAAATCTCCATCTCATTTAAATTCTATGTGATTTTTCAAGTCTTTACCTGATTTAATGTCTTCTTTTATATAACCATAACAACAAATTTCATCATTCTAAAACTCATATCAATATAGTAACACCCGAGATACATGTACACTATATTTATATACCAAACTAATATTTTGTACAATGACATTGTAAAGGTTTCAAGCACCTTGTTTTTGTGATATTTACGTGTTTCATGATTTATATATAGTTGGAGTTAATTACAATTGAATTATTTACAACATGGGAGACATTTGTATCATAATCACTTTGAATGAGAATTTAGTCCAAGTACCTTCCATACTGAAGGTTGTATTGCTTATTGTTGCTTGCTGATTAATTATTTCATTAAGGTAAGTGAAAAAAGGCAAGTGGGTTGGCTTGCCCGCCTCACTCTGTGCTTGCACAAGCTACAATGTCCCGCATTTTTACTAGCGGGTCAACCTGTCTGGCCCGCTCTGCTTTGTCACCCCTATAAGGAATGACACCAACAATGACTTCTTGCAAGACAAAAAGGATGTGCGAACAACACTGGAATGGAAGGGAGAAATGGATGACGGTTGTGCAACGACATTTGAATTGGCAATGTGCGGAAGTGACAAGAGAAAATGAAAGAAAGAAGAAGAAAGCAATGAAATGAGCGCGTGAGAGTGCCATGACAATGTATGGGAAGAGATTCGACAACGACTTTGCATGCAACTGTCGTCATTTCTCTCGTCTCAGCTTTTCAACAATTGTTCGTCTATTAATCGTCACCATTTTGCCATTTGCACAACAATTCATTCCTCAACTATCATCATTTCCCTCGTTTAAATTTTTGCATGACGATTTATTGTCCAATTGTTGGTAAATAGTTTCCCTTAATTGTGAAATTGCCACCATGTGTTTTTTTACTATGTTGGCTTGTAAAGCATCATTAGTCGATGACGCGGAAAGCTTTTTTACACTAGTGTTACATCGATTCTATTTAAAAAAATATAGGACTTAATTGAGTAAATAAAAATATAAAAACAAATCCGAGGCATATTTATTATAACATACACCAACTTGTTTTAGAAATCTAAGACCATCACAAGACAAAATTTTTTCCCCAATATTAGTTAAACATTTTTAAGCAATTAATTTTTTCCCATTCTCATAGGATTTTAGTATCTTTTCGCCCTAAATATTAGAAACATAAAATAATGAAACTCATTTATTAAAAATAGACTATTTTCCTTAAAATAACTTATAATGCATTAATACTTTAAATTATATCACGTAATTGTGTTTGATAATTTATGATATTTTATCTATATTCATCAATAAAGTGTCTAATTCATAAAGTAATAATATTTTATGATAATAATAATTTACATTTTTTTATTAATAATTTTAATATATATAATTTTAATTTGGATTCATACTATGATAAACATATATTTATCATATTTTTAAAAATTTGTTGTACATTTTTTAAAATACATATATGATATATTATATTATATTATTTTCAAATAAAAAATTTCGGCTTATCACATATGATATATTATCCATACAGTAAAACAAAAATAATAATAATAAAATTGATAAGAGAAAAGTTACTTTTCTATTCCATAATTGTTTTTATCGGATTTTTTTTTCATGATTTTATGTGAAAAAGTAATAGAAAAAAAATAAATTTTAAAACCTTTAAAAATGGAGAGAACTTTCTCTTAAAAGTTTGACTTAAATGGTAAGTAAGCAATAGTGCAGGCAGTTAAAACTCAAACTGCACACTACGCTGTCAGATACACTCCTGCCACCAGTTCATCACGTTCTTCTTTTCTTCTGTCTTTTTATTATTCTTTTTTTCGTCTCAACCAATAACTTCTCGCCCACAACAAAAAAAGCTGCTTCCCAATTTCAACTCTCTCGTTCTCCCACCCTCCGCCGGCGACCCTCTCCGCCGCCGCCGCGGCCACCATCGCGTCTTTTCCCCCACTCACACAACTCCGAATATTCCTTCCCCAAAAAAATAATCACCACTTTCATCTTCTTTACCTAATTGATGCCCGCACTTATTCCTTTTCCACCACATTCCTCGTTCGCTTTCCTCGAACCCTGAATCCGATCCACCCTCCGAACCTAGCGGAACTGTATGGGCGCGAACCGAAGAAAGAGCGAGGAACCGGAGGTGACGATGGATCACGTGTTGTTAGCGTCCGGTGAAAGCGCGCCTCAGAGAGAGGCGCGGATTCGCGCGCTCTTTGGGTTCTTCGACGCGCAGGGGCGCGGGTACTTGGACCACGCGCTGATCGAGAGGGGGCTTGCGGCCCTGGGAATGCCCTCGGAGAGCGACTACGCGCGGGACTTGCTCGGCGCGTGCGGTGCAGATAAGGATGGGCGGGTGGAGTATGGAAAGTTCAAGAGGTACATGGAGGAGAAAGAGGTGGAACTGTATCGGATATTTCAGGCGATCGATGTGGAGCATAGTGGGTGTATTTCGCCTGAGGAGCTCTGGCACGCGCTTGTGAGAGCAGGTGCGCAATACACGCTGAATGCTCATACTTGTTTTTGGGTTGTCGTTTTGCGTCAAGGACCTGCGTTTTGGTTTGCTTGTTTATTAAGCAGTTCTAGAGAAAAAAAAAATATGTGAAGGAAAAATAAATGTGAGTTAAGAAACAACTTATATATAAGAAAAAAACAATTCAGAGTTTGGAAAACTTAAAAGAATTTGTTTCTTGCATTTTTTGGCCTGACCATAAGTTATTTTTAGCTGATTTCATTTTTTCCAAACATGGCCTAAAGTAACATTGACTTGGTTCAGTAAACTAAGCTGTTAACCCAAAATTTATGTGTGCGCTATTAAATGGTGATGACAAGGATTTATCAAATTGGTGTTTGTTTTCAATGCGCTTTTTATCAATGATGAGAGTTTACAGTCAGTTTATTTTGATAACTTGGAGCTTATTTGAAGATTATGATAGGAGTCACTTACAAGTATTTGTTTTCAATACGCTTTTTATCAATGATGAGAGCTTATTATAGGAAGATTATGACTCACTTGTTAATTGACAAATACATAGTGTTAACCCTTTTATTTCTATCTCAGGTATTTCATGATATGTAAATAAATGGGGACAACCTTCATTTCATTGTTAACCGTTATTAGATCACCGGCTATTGAACTATCAACGAATGTTCTGTTCAGAACTTTTCGTTTGACATATCTAATCCCTGTGTTAGGTTAGGAGTGTTAAAAGTTCTATATTAACCAGTAAATGGATCAATTATTACATAGTACGGAACCTGAAACCACCACATATCCATTATCCCCAGCCAATTTTATGTAACAAGTAGCCGACCTTAAGATCATAAAAACAATGCGTCATGTGGAGATCCCTAACCAACCGTGTAATAATCCCTTACATAAGTGGGGGGAAGCATTCACATTATGGACTAGTTTGAGGTTAAATTGAGTATAACATGAAATTCTAAGACGATTTGCAAGATTGTACAATGTAAACAGCTTTATTTCTATTCTGATTGCAAATATCAGAGCTAAATAGCAGTCTCTAATTTATTTAGTGTATTGTCTGTGTAGTTAGGGACTTCTTGGTCTTGATGTACTTTGGTGGTTATTTCATTCTATAAGCCACACTAGTCTCTCTTTTATAGGGATTCAGATTGATGATGTGGAACTTGCTCGATTTGTTGAGCGTGTTGACAAGGATCATAATGGGGTTATAACATTTGGGGAATGGAGGGATTTTCTGCTGCTTTACCCTCATGAAGCAACCATTGAGAACATTTATCATTATTTGGAGCGTGTATGCCTAGTTGATATTGGGGAACAAACTGTCATTCCAGCAGGGATTAGCAAACACATCCATGCAAGTAGCTATCTGATTGCAGGAGGTGTAGCAGGTGCTGCATCACGTACAACAACTGCACCCCTTGATCGTTTGAAGGTTGTATTGCAAGTGCAAACAACACGAGCTCATATAATGCCTGCAGTAAAATATATATGGAAAGAAGGTGGTTTCTTAGGATTTTTTCGAGGCAATGGCTTAAATGTTCTGAAGGTGGCCCCTGAGAGTGCTATTAGATTTTACACCTATGAGATGCTAAAGGGCTTCATTGTGAATGCTAAAGGAGAAGGAACAAAGGCTGATGTTGGTACTATGGGACGGCTTCTAGCTGGTGGTACGGCTGGTGCTGTAGCTCAAACTGCAATATATCCTCTGGATCTTGTTAAAACACGAATACAAACTCATGCTTGTGAAGGTGGAAAGTTTCCCAGTCTTGGAAGCCTCGCAAAAGATATATGGGTTAAGGAAGGACCCCGGGCATTTTACAAGGGTTTGATTCCTTCTATTCTGGGGATTATCCCTTATGCTGGCATAGATCTTGCTGCATATGAATCGTTGAAAGACATGTCCAAGAAATATATTCTTCCTGATGAAGGTAATGAACATATTTTGTATGTCGTGTTCTGTGCCAGATGTGCTATAATTGTGTGTTGAAATTCTGAGGTTTTCTGTAGACCCTGGTCCTCTTGTACAATTAGGATGTGGGACGGTATCAGGTGCCCTTGGAGCAACCTGTGTTTACCCATTGCAGGTTGTTAGAACAAGGTAACTTTGGGTTGTGTAATGTGTTAGTTGCAGCTTAACATATAACAAGTTAATTTCATTTTTATAGATATTAGAGCTAACATGGCTGGTTATTTCAGAATGCAGGCTCAACGTGCTTATATGGGGATGGCAGATGTATTCAGGAGAACTTTTAGGCATGAAGGGTTAAGGGGATTCTACAAAGGATTATTTCCTAACCTGCTCAAAGTTGTTCCATCTGCTAGTATCACTTATTTGGTCTATGAGAATATGAAAAAAGGCTTGGATTTGGAGTGAAGAACTTTGTCACTTCATTTGGTAATTACTCTAATTGACATGGCTGACCATTGGCAACTACTGAAGTGGTTCTGCATTAGACATTAATGACAAGAATAAATTCCCTAATTGATTTTATGTCAATTGTTTAAATCATTGTTAAATAACATCTCTTCAAAATTCTTGAAGGACGAAATTGGTTTGTCCTGGATGCTGCTTCATGAAACTAGTTTGTACGAAGCTGCATATCCTTGAGCAGATTTTGTTGTATGCTAGACTGTACACACACACACAAAAAAGAAAAAAAACAGTTAGGATCCGATTTTGTAACATGTAATGCCTCACATTTGCTAATCATTATCTAACAATTGGTTCTTCTATTTGTTTGACTTCCCATTCCCCTTTAAAATGATAAATTATTTTTTGAACTTCTGAATATTTTTGTATCTTTGAGTTAGTTTGTCACTCTAATGTAGGTAATTGTCACAATGCCATTTTAAATTTGCCGAAGTCTGCCAGAAGACTATCACATAATTTATTTAGACATGCATTGGTGTTTAAATTAAATAAAGTTTTTCCAACTACGATAATTTCTTCTGCAAAAAGTAATGTTATATCCTGCTTGGAAAAGCTTTCGAAGAATGTAATGTTTAAATAATTTCTGCAGTAGCTCTAAAAATTAATTCCTTCTATTGTGACACGTTTAACCAGCGGTTATGATCTTTGATGATAGAGCTTGGCAAATGAACTTAATCAAAATGTACCATGACAAAGGACAGCATATTTTATTATACCTGTATCCAAATACATACACACACATGTTTATCGTGGAATGAACTAGTGTTTGTAATATTACATTTTTAAAAACTTTTTAACGAAGCAAGCTATAGCAATCGTATTGGTATTTTCAAAATTTCACTAAATAGATTATCTGATGTCCCATTTAATAGATAAATTTAATAAATTAAAAGTCGCATAATTATAATAAAATAGAGTCAAGATAAAAGTATATTAGAATTAACCTTTTACAGTCATCCAAAATATATTAAAAAGGAAACCTAAGGCACAAAACAAATGTCATAAACAGAATTTAAACACAGATTAGTTTAAATTAGAAATTTGCTCACAGAGTAGGAAACTACAAGATAACAAACTTAAAAAGGGTTCCATCATAGAGAAAAATCCAACAAGCATAACTAAATTGCAGCATCTCCATTATCACTACGATCACTGTGAGCTCCCACATATGCTCACACCAAATATTTGGCGATCATTGCAAAAAGGAAAATACCACATGGAAACATAACACAAGCAGAGGAAGGGTAAGTTAATTGCAAAAAGAAAAAGAAATACACACACACACACACATATATATACATATATATATATATATATATATATATATATATATATATATATATATATATATATATATATATATATATATATATAACTTATAAAAATAAAATAAAAAAAAAC
>Ga0214543_1002445_pt1 | contig 36450 bp, 10 predicted proteins | sample CNSS2metaG_FD_160094 | JGI IMG/M metagenome (GOLD analysis project Ga0214543, IMG submission 160094) | Root nodule microbial communities from cowpea collected in UCLA plant growth center, Los Angeles, California, USA - CNSS2 | ecosystem: Host-associated > Plants > Roots > Nodule | place: USA... | reverse complement strand
AACTTAAATAAGTCACCTCTTCACCACCAATTAAAGACAACATGAAATCATTTACTTGCTCTACAGAATCATTTGTTGGGCACAAAATTGCTCCATCATCAAAATAATTAGGATTCAACATGTTAACTACAAATTGAGGATAGACAAATTCAACCAATACCAATAAAGGTAAATCTGTGTTTATAATCAAGATTAAGTTCTTCCCTCTTTGTGAAACAAATTATATAGTTGGACCTATAACATGGTTTGCAGAAATTTAATTACAAAAATATATAAATTAATTAAAAGAATTATGCATTAAGTTAATTTTACAAACATTTTCATATTATTTTTTCTAAAAGATTATTTCTAGTTTACATATGTTAAATTTAACTATAAAATATTTTTAATTTTGTTTTTCTCTTAGAAATATTGACGTAAAAGTTTGAATTCAAGTCTTTCTCACCTTTTAAGCCATTTCTAATTGAGCTTAAAAATATTAAAACTGTATATAACAAGCAAAAGACTTGAGGTAATATCGTCATGCCACCTTTTTTTTAATTCACATGCTATTGCTTCCTGCAATCCATAATTAATAATTTCAATTTTGAATTTCTATAATCCAAAATACAAATCTATAAGATTATATATATCTAAAATTGATATTTTTGAATTTTAAATTATACAATTCGAAATATCTACGAATTGTACAAATAAAAATTTTAATTAAAACAAAAAAAAATCTTACACCATCTTTTTAATTAATTTCAACATAGGTATAATTGAAATTTTAAATGTATGGGGTGCATGAAGGAAACATGGCTGTACAGGAAGAAATCTCCTATAATGGGCTTTATCACACTCTTCCCACACGATAATATTTTTGTGGCTTGTTTTGGCAAGTGCTATATTCTTATCAAAATTTTCCCATTCAACACAAAACCTGCACTAGAGTTATTATCGTTAGAAAGTATATTATTTTTAGGTTAAATATTTTTTTATTTCTTAACTTTCAGTGAATTTTGAAATTAGTTTATTTCGAAATTTTGGACTAATTTAGTCTTTCATCTTTTAAAATACGTGAATTTAGTTATTTTAATTAAATTCCGTCAAGTTTATTTGACAATTCAAACGCGTTTCATAATAGTATTTGACTTAACATTAAAGTAAAAATGTGTCAAATAGTATAAATAACTCAAATATAATCTTCACGTATTTCGAAAGATGAAAGACTAAATTGGTCCAAAATTTCAAAATAGACTAATTTCAAAATTCACTGTGACCAAAACCATATTTAACCCCTTTTTTTCATATTTCCATAGCACTTTAAACGTTTGTGTGAAAAATAGAATTGGATTTCCCTTTTATTCATGAATTAGGTTTATAACATCCAGATTTAAGGTGAATTCCAAAAAATTATAAAATATGAATTAAAATAAAAATCAAACTCAAAAAAAAATATTTTTTATGGATAACATCAATGCAAAAGTAGAGAAATTTTATTAAGTATAATTTTGTGCCCACTGTATCCAATACGCTTATACTTGTGAGTTGATGCACACATTATGTGTGTTAGTGTTTTACTCAAATTTCCAATATATTCAATATAACAACCAGAAAGCATGAATAAGTGCTGACAATTTTGTATGCATATTAACCCAAAAAAAATTATTATATTATCTCAAAATTGTCACTAAATAATCTTGAACAGATTTAAATTTCATAAAATTTGAATAAGCTGGACATATAAATACTTAATAATATCTTGTTGGAAGAAATAATGCACAAAAATCATCAAAGAGATATGGTTGGTGGTAGCTACAAATCACAAATATAACAAATAAATACATTGCATCATTTTAGCTCTCTAAGAAACTTATTGTTTAATTGATTGCACATTAAAGACAATAAAGCCTTTTTACAAGCTACCTAATTCCACTAATGTGAATAATTTGTACAAATTTTAAGTGGGTCTTGTCCCCTCTTCGTGTACAATATTCACAATTTTATATATAGCAAAGCACTAAAAAGTTGGAATCATATTTAAAAAAAATTCATTGGGACCCAAAACCTCAACTTCAATTTAAATAAGATTTAGAAGGTAAATAAATAAACAACTATGATGACACACACAAAAACTAATACTTCTCATTTCTACGATATATGTAAAAAACCTTTCTAAACAAATTTACATATTATCATTTAGTATGTGAGTCTAAGTCTCACATTAGATAGAAATGAAAAAGTAAAACATCATATAAGAATGAAGACCCATAAATTCATATTTTTAAGATTTTTGATTGAGAATGGTTTCAATATTTTATGTGGTTGGGCTCAGATTTCATTAGTGTTTATTCTCTCCGGTGAAACCTTCTTGTAATCCTAATAAATTTGAATCAACTCTAAAGTATTTGTTGTAATTGGAATTTATATATGGAAAATCATATTATGTTAATATTGACATATTAATAAAATAATATTTTATGGCTCATAAAATGCGTGCATGTTGAATATTTCACACATTTCCCAGTCTTGAAGACCTTGATGATTTTGAAATCTGTGTTATAACTTACAAATCACGATTCAATATAAAGTAGTTAGTGCATCAACATTAGGGTCCAAACCTAAACAAGATAAGAGTCATGATTATCTTGAACAAGATATTGAGCTTCACAATTTTTAAAACCCCACAATCCCCAGCTTTCTTCGCTGTCGTATCTAATTTTCTAATAACAAGTTTTGTGTTTGATTCCCACACAATGGGATTCTTAAGGTCAACCAACTAAAGTGCCCTTAGATAAAGGGCTACGTGCCCCTCACAGCTCACACAAAACCCTATTTGGGTCTTCTCCAATCTTTAAAATGCAAAAAACAATGTTAGTATATGATTGTTCATCAGAATACTCTGCATTTTCATCAACTTGGTTGTACTTTGTGAACTACATCTTGGGTGATTCAATATAAACTAATGAAGCTCATAAATCATGCATCTTTCTATAATCACCCTGTGAACTACATATTGGGTGATTCAACATAAACTAATGAAGCTCATGAATCATGCATCTTACTATAATCACCCTCTCCATTCTCATGAGAAAGCAAGTGTTGTGGGTGCCACCTAATTAATGCTCCCCATTTCATGCTTGATTATTTTTGTTACAAGATCATTACATCTTTTGTATAGTTTTGTTTAAGATTATATCAATTGTTTTGAGAATTTAAAAATCTAAGTTTTATATCGAATAGAAATTTGAATAGAAAGAAGAAAGTTAAATTTATATAAGAATGAAGATTCATAAATTGAATTTAAGTTTCACATCGGATAAAAATAAGAAAATTTAGCACTATATAAAAATAAAAATTCTTAAATTCATTATTTTAAGGTTTTAGGTTAGAGGTAATGTGAATCTCTTATCTCTAGGTTTGACTCATATCTTATTAATGTTATATTTTTCTGATGATGATCTTTTGAAAATAGTATTAGAATCGAGGTTTTATATTAGAGGTCGTGTCAATTCTTTTGTGTAGATTAAACTTATATTTCGATTATTTTTTCCGATGATTCTCACTTCAAAGTCTATGATCAAGGAATAATTTTCTAATCATTTAAAATAATTATATGTTTACGTACTCAGAACATAAATTCAAATACTAATTACTAAGTGAATTTTCAAGAACACCACATGCCAGGAAAAAACAATATCACACCCAAAATTAGTGATGTTTCGGTATATTCAAAAAGTTTGTTGTACAATCAACATAGTCTTTGAAACATTTTTTTATGATATGATAAGGATTCAACCATCGGAGACCGAGTTGAGATCAGATAGTTGACTTAACCTATGTTTTTGATTGAATGAATGACTACAAATCTTTCAAGGCATAGAGTATTCAGTCTTCAAAATAACTGCAACTGTGCATACTGAATTATTATTGATAGAGAATCATTGTACAAGCTTGACACATTTGCATGATCCTAAGTTACCAACTATGAAGAAAAACCAGGAACATGAATATAGCAAGAAATTGAAATTGAAGTTACAATCCAATACAATTTCTTGAGGAAGTGACTCCACCATCCACAACAAGATTGTGGCCACTCACATACTTGGATTCATCACTAGCAAGATAAAGTGCAGCCTCAGCAATGTCCACTGCCCTCAAAGTTGTTCCTCTCAAGTTGGCAAGACTTCTAACAAACTCCTCCATTTTCTCCACCTCCTCTGGTAAGGGCACCCCAAAATTGATGCCCTCTCCATCTTCACAAGACCTCCATGCATTCACAAGCATGGAAGTAGCCACCCCAAATGGTGAAATGCAATTCACCCTTATCCCATACTTCCCCAGCTCACAAGAAGTGTTCTTTGTAAGCCCAACTATGGCATGCTTTGAGGCAGTGTAAGCATGTGGTCCTAGGCCCCCCATCACCCCTGCAACACTACAAGTTGAGATTATGCACCCTACTCCTCTTGGAATCATCACCCTTGCAGCATGCTTCATTCCCAGAGCCACACCCTTCACATTCACACACATCACTCTGTTAAACTCATCAGGATCAAAGTTCACAATGCTCTTGTTCTTGGACTGGTTCCCTAGCACCCCAGCATTGTTGAACATGATGTCAAGGTGTCCATAGCGAGAAACTGTGAAACTAACCAAATTCTCAACCTCTTTCTCCAAGCTTACATCACAGTGGACATAGGTGGCTGAAGGAGACAGTGTCTCGGCTAGCATGGCTCCAGCTGCATCCTCAACATCAGCAATCACCACCTTTGCACCATGCTTCACAAAAACTCTCACAGTTGCTTCTCCTATGCCCCTAGCACCCCCAGTTACAATAGCAATTTTGCCTTCCAACCTGAAGTATAATATCAAACATTTAACGGGCAAGAAATAACAATAACTTGCAAGGTTGTTGGTTTTTATGTGGATAATAACAGGCAAAAATTCTTTATATAGATTTTAATAACAAAATAACATTAATTCAATGTTATAAAACCATTAGACCATGTTAAAGATAATGTGTAGTTTCTCCTTAGAAGTTGAATGAGCTGAACAAGATTGAAGATTGTGAACTAGCGAATGATGGGTGGAAGAGACTTTTCATTTTCCAAAAAAAGTGATTTGCAAAGTGTAAAGCTAAAGAGAGAAACCAGTGAAGCACAAAGTTGAGTACCTCTTAGAAGAAGGACAAAAGGTGGTGTCTGAAACCTGTGGAGGAACTGGTTGAAGGGGTTTCTCAGACATCACAATCATGGTTGAGAATAGAAAGAGAGCAAAGGTCTGAGAAAAACAGAGGAAGCAGAGGGTTTTGCAAAATGGTTGGTGTTTCAAGTGCAAAACCCACATATATATATATATATATATATATATATATATATATATATATATATATATATATATATAAACACGTGTGCATACAAATCTACTACTATATATTTAAGGAATATTATAGTAAAGAGAACTATGCTATCAACATGTATGGTGGTATTTGACAAAAATAAATTTTATTTAATTAAAAAATTAAAATTAAAGAAGAAAAGAAAAATAGATTAATGTGAGGGATGTGTTGTTATTGCAGACAATAATTTTTATTTCCAAATATTCAAAGATATGTATCCCTTTTAGAAATCGAGATGATATCTATTCTCTTTCTTGTATATTCAGAAATAAACAAAAAATTACTTAAAACCAACTCTTCAATGGAATATGAATTTATGAATGGTTATATGAAATTTGTTGTATATAAATATATATTTGTTGGATTACCTTCAAATCTTACTATTAACTTGGATCAATTAATCTTAAAATAAAATAATGTTTTCAGTCAGAACCGTGTATCCAGCATTAAATTTCATAGCTTAAGAAACGCAAGTAGTTAACGACCTGTATTAAATACATGTTAACATGAATCACATAGGGGTGACGTTGACTTTAAGTTATGAGTTTAAGTTATCCGATTATTCAACTTTGACTCGATTTAATTTAATTTAATTAAATTAACTCAAATTGAGTTTCATTTATGATTCGATTAAATTCAGCATATCTCAAATTAAGTTACTTTTATATAAATTGGTAACTTGGTTTTTATACTTGTTTTATATAAATTTCATGTTTTAGGTATAAAGATCTAACACTTACCTAAAAACATTCAATTTGTCTCTCCTCGAAGCAGTTTCTACCGTTCGATTTCCTTTCTTTCTCTCCCGTTCAATTTTCTTTTACTCTTTTTCGCTTGGTTGTCCACAAGATCAGAGTACCTCTCTATAAGACTCTGATGGTTAAGTCAGTTCAGATTCGTTCGAGTAAAGACAATTAATGTTGTAATAAATGCGAAGTAAAAGTCTTTACTTTGGGCTCCTATTTATAGTGTTTGACATGACATGTGATTAGGGTTTTCTTAATCATGATCTAATTATTTTTTAAACTTGACTACTAACTTGTATTACTTTAATTTACAAATTTAGTTTTGATGAAGTCCATGGAATTGTCCACCTGTAGCAGGTGGTCTTCGACCGCTTATCTTTGGAACGCTTAACCAAGGATCTGGCTAGGGATATCTATAGATCATATGTACATCCCATATAAGAATATTGTATCTTGGAAAATCCAATGAGTTAAAAAAGAAAAGGATAGGGACCATAAGCCACATTAATGGGAGTTACACTGTAAAACTGTATTGCGCTTCTGGTCCCAAACGTGTTTTCTTATAGAAAACCAAACACGATAACGAAAGGAAGTAGAAATATATAGAACGCACTGGCATATTCGCTTTGTTATTTGGTAGTGGATTATCTTCATGCCATAATTAAGACCCCAACTTTGCACTTATCACGTCACACTAATCCTTATTCTCTCATTTAAAATGCTTTTTTGCTTCCATTTGTAAGGGTTCGAAGACCAAAACTTGAGGGCAAGAGGAATAAAGAAGAAAGATTGTGGTAAAGCACGAGTGGCAAGAACATAAAACACGACGAAGCTAGAGACATTATAGGACGACCACTTTTATGTGCAAAAATACATTTTTAAAGTGTCGTGTTTCATGTGGTGTCACTAACATCTTTCCATAACTTTTGTTTTTCAAAAAGTGCTTCATTTTAAAACTCTTGGAGGACCACGGGCCTGTAATTATTACAAGGATAACAAAAACTTTTACTTTTCCTACATTGTGGAAAAACAAAATTCGTTAATTTTTGTGATCTTTTCATGTTTTTGTGGACTAAATTTTAAGGTGTAATTTTATTAAAGACAAAATACCGGGTAGCAAAATTGTTGACTTTTGAATAAATGCATGGGCTTCACGGAGGTATTTTCGGATGGGCTTATGTTTAAATATGGACAAATGTGATTTCTTTCTGCATCTCCGCCTTTTCCTTCTAGATCCCTATAAGTATGAAAATTATCATTTTATCCTTAAAAGGAAATTGTACAATCCCTATGGGGGTGTAGAAAGAAATGAACTACCATTGGAAAGTAAATGTTGTCAACTAATTAATGGTATACTTTTATTCCTAAAAGTAAAAATGTGATGGTGGACTATGGTTTTGTTTTGTATATGAAGAGGGCATAGATGCTTCTAAGATGAATCTTGCGAAATGGTAGTAAAAATTTTCAGGGTTGTACTGAGTTTGGTGTACCAATAAGTCATTTTCTTAATTGGGCCTCGTGGATCAGTTGTTGACTTTGAGGTTATTGGGCCCGAATCCTCTAAAGAAAAGTCCAGACCAATAAAAACAAACCTTATATGGTAGATGTCTGAAAGGGGAAAAAACAAACCATCACCATCTTCTACTCATAATTTGAAATAAGAGATGAAAAAATAACCCTTTTGGGATTTCATTTTGAACAACTAATTTCTTGAATGCACTTTTCAGTACATATGTTTCTAGAACATGTTGTAGTTTTCTCATTTGCACTGATTACTAGAAGTAATTTTGTGGTTTGAAGAAGGTAGTGAAGAGTGAACTCAAAGAAATAATTGAGTGTTGTTTACAGTGACCAAGATAAGATAAACTAAGTTCTCAGTGTTTACTTTAAATATCAAATTCATTATCTTGTTTTCTTGCTACCAAATTTAAACCAACCCTCTGCTTTTGGGTTTTGACCTTTTACTTCAACTATGGCTGATATGACCTTCAAGAAAGCTCATTCATATCTCTCACAAACACTTCACCATTTTATGATCTTGGAGTTGAAAAACTTAAACTATCATGTGAAAGTGGTTGATTTGGTGGGTCCAAAAATGCGAATTGAGTCTTAGGAAGGTGAAAACACAACACTGAAGGTGACCAACCAGGGATTTGTGGGACAGAAGAAGCAGTTCCTATATTATATATATTAGATGTGTGTGAGTCAAAGAAGAAACTAACCAAAAACAATAGAGTTAGCTTAACAAGAAATAAAGGTGCCAACTGAATCCCCCCACACACATTAATTAATCAACCAACATCTTCATATCTTCATCATGTGCCTCTGCATTTCTCCAAAACGTTGCTTCAACCTCATCTTCATTCTTTAAACTCAAAAAAGTTCCACAATTGCTTACCCCCACATCCCAAACCTTTCAAGCAAAGTTTACATCATTGTACGCACTTCACTTCCATTTTCATACATACAATATACAAGGTTATATTTTCCACTTCTCATAAAAGAGAGAAAATGAAAGAGTTTCAAATTTTTTCTAGAGCTTTTTTAAACTTTCAATTCATTAGAAATCACTCTTTTTCATTGGAATATTCTATATAGAAGTAAAGTGATACTTTAAGTTACAACTATATATATTTAAGCTATATAGATCAGTCCTCCCTCATGAAGTAATAAGCGACCCAAAAATTAGATGTAAATATGATATTTTACGTTAAATATTTTTTGTTATAAGTTAAATATTGTTTGTTAGAAATTTAATATTTAAGGGAATATTAAGAGGTAAACTTTAAACTAATTCAACTTTATAAAATTAGTTTGTAAAGTGAGGGTTTGCACTCACTTATATATATTTTAAATTGGTCTTATCTTTAGTCGATATGAGACTTCCAACATACCTTATCACCTTAAATTATAATATCTTAAATGTGAGACTTGACATTAATGAGTGATCTGATAGCGAATAAAACAATATATCCAACAAACAACAAATTTTGTTAGAATAAATTATAACAATAATTCTGATATCATAATAGGTATTTGACTCTTTACACTCTGACACACATCACATTATGATGAATAATGAGTCTAAATTTTATGTTGAGTATAAATAAAAAGTTGAGTAAAAAACAATATTTTAAAGTTTTGGATTAAAGATGATATTAATCCATTGTTATATCTGTTATCAAACATATAATCATTGATGTTCTATTTGTCATGTAAAATATATAATCATGTGTTAGAGAAAAATGTTATGAGTGAGGAAAGTATGCAATTAAGAGAGGAGTGCAACATCTTGATTCTGTTGAGCTTAATTTTATTATATCACTAAAAATGGGACACCTTCTCTCTCTCGATTAAGGCTTCTCCTAACCTATTATTAAAACACCAACTATTTTGATGGAGTAGTGCTCCAAAAGCATTCAATTGAAAATTGGATCATGTCACATCTTTTTAAGCATCAAACTTAATAAAATCATAGTTTATAGGTTTTACAAATGGTTCTAAACTTCATAAGCTTTAATCATGTGATGGAGAGTTTGTGGGGGGAAAATAGCAAAAAAGCAGTTCCACAGTTCCCTGTGTTGAAAAGTTAATGATCAAAGAGTTTAGTGAAAATCTTACCACGAAAAATAAATTTTGTTAACCTTGGGTTTTTCCTAATCAAGAGTTAAAATTAATTTCTTTTTTTGGAATATTGAAATTTATTTTTAAAAGTTTATCTTTTCTTACGCATGTCCTTTTGTACAATCTTGAAAAATTAAATTATACACTCATGCATGTTTTTAGAAAGAATACGTATGAACTATTGTTATGTTTTGTGGGTTTTCTTTCTCTCACTATTATATAGTTGAATCAACTTTTTGTATTTTTGGATTTTCATTTATTTCATAAGAGAAACCAAGTAAAACAAAATCTTGAAAATTAAGGAACTTATTTTTATATATAAAAAAAAGTAGAACTAAATATTTATTATTCAATATAACTGGTTATATTTTTTTCATCACAAAAATAATAGCTTTTAGAATCAAAATAATAAACTATTTTACAATATAATTAATTATTTACGAAATATTTAAAACAGTATAATTAATTAATTTAAATGGATCATTTCACCAATTTTATAAATGATCATTTATCCGTTGACTATAAAATTAATTAATTCGTTCCGTAATCAATTAATATATTCTTAAAATAAAACTTGAGATTTCTTTAGTCATAAATTTAATTTGGATTTAAGTCTAAGTTAATTTCTAACTTTCTATACTCCTTAGTAATAGTAACTTTAAACCTATCCTATATTTATGCTTGTAGCACACACCTATCCAAGTAACACATCTTAGAGTCCACTTATGTTTCTAAAGTATTTGGAATATTTATATCATTTCATATATTCAGCAATCATCAAGTTATTACCTTCGTAATTTTCTTTATATGTTCATAGCTCCGGGAGCAGCTAATAAACATTTTTTTTTACCTAGTCTAAGATTAATTGAGATAAGATGTAATTATTTCTAATTCGCTTTCTAATTTTTAAGTATTTATACTTTTATAGTTCATAACCAAAATTAGCCTAAAATTAATTGAAATGAGATGTAATTATATTTAATTTGTTTTCAAATTTTTGAGTAATTATACTTAATAACAACAAACCATTATGCAGTTGAGAAAAAAAGTGACTATGTAATTTTTGAAATTTTGTAAATCCAAGTGTTAGAACTCTAAGTATAAGTTTGAATCTCACCATGAGTAAGAATAAGCAAGATGAATATATACACAAGAAATAACATATATAAATATATTACTTTGAGGTTTGAAATTCAAAGTGGTGTTTTTAATATGTTATATGGTTTGTTCATGGCTCGTTGAGTCAAATCTCTGTAGTGTTCTCCTTCCTTAGAACCTAATGTGAATAAGGTCATAAGTCATTTGTTTTCGAACAACCAACTCCTTGTGATAAGCCTATGATGTTGGATCAAAATTTAATAGACCCTTAGTTGGTTTGGATTTTGTAACAACAAAGTAATTAAAACATATCATTCTAAGCATCAAGTTTTGTCAGATGTAAATATCATGTTTAGCCCAACAAGATAATTAGTATAGATGCAAAGACATTAGTATTTTTATTAGCTTCTTCATCTAATAAGCATACTTCTTATAAGCTTTTTGCTTGAACAAACGCAAGCAAGCACATCTTGTTTGATAGACGATAAGCCTTGAACATTTCATAATATACATTGAAGATCTATAAATGCTTGTTTTACACATGCAAGAAATGTTAGTCTCATGGCAATGACATGTTTACAAAAAGATCTCTTAAATTGTGCCTAAAGCTAATCCATGTAATCAACTTTTCAAGAAAAGATAGAATCTTAGTGTTGTGGAATTAGTCAATTGTGCTAGGCCCTACATTTTTTGCTAAAAAGGAAATGATCTACTTGTGTAGACTTGATAAACCACATCATGTTCCAAAGAAGTCTAGTAAATAAGCTACTTGTATTTATACTATATGAAAAATATTTAATGCATTCATGAGCTTGAGTCTGGATAGATGGTAATTTAAGAAGAAGAACTTCAATTTGTCTCACAATGGCTCCAAAGGATTTGGAACAATTATTTTCTTCTCAACTCTATATATAAAAAAAAAAAAACATATTTACGAAGTAGGAAGGTTGATAAAACTCTTTCAAGAACATGAACAAGCTCTTGTAATATTAAACATTCATAAGCCTTGTACCAAATAGATAAAAGATTGACTTAGTGGTAAAAGTTAGAAGGAATGATGAGAGAGGTTATGGGTCTAACTCATCCCACTAACCTTTGGGAGATATAATGAAGGATGGTGAAAGAAGTTGAGTTCAACATATCATTCTTGGATTGTTCAAAACTTTCAATCTTGGTCACGATTTTGAGATCCATTATACTAAATTCGTTGTTATTGTAACAAATAATGTCGTTGTCATGTCGAAATCATCCGCAAAACTAAGTTAAGATAACATTTCCATATCCTAAAATGACTATTTTCCACCATATATCTCCTTGGACCAAGTTGAGAAAGACATTACTCACCTAAACACCTCAATGTAATTTTAGTGCTAGAAGCTCACTCATTTAATTGATTAGAAGTGTTCATGAGTGACCTACCATATATTTATAAGTAAGAACAACTCGATCGTCAAAATATGCTCTGTTCATAAGGTATTGCGGATCTAATGATCCTAAAATAAAAATATTTGTGTTATCCTAACACAAACTCATCTTTGCAACATAATAATTATGTTGTTGTCGAGTGAATTAAATTTTAAATGTCTTGCTTAAATGATAATATATATATATATATATATATATATATATATATATATTTAAAATGTTCTCTAATAAACAAGATGATACCTCAAGATCTACTTTTAGAATTTAGAACAAGTGTTACATGTTAAAATCATCTCAACCTGATAAATATTAACATTTTGACGAGTTATTATGATTATAAGTAAAGAGGATCATAAGATGATAAAATAATAGGAGTACTTAATCCATATTTATTTAAATTAAAATCCGTTAAAAGGTTAATAAATGAAAAATAAAAAAATTTCGTCAATTATGCATCTATTATTATACTAAAATTACATGTAATTTAAAAGATAGAATATTTTCTTACATATATACTATCCTATCCGAATAGATATTAAAAAATAACATATAGACAACATTTAAAAATAAAAGAAATAAAAAATCGCCATCTTATCCTCCTACCCACTTTTATAATAATATATAACTGTATAAAAGGATATAAATTTTCATGTCTTTATTCTTAGACATTGATTATTTTTATTTTTGTATATTGAATGTAGAAATTATTTACATAATTTTGAGACTTATTTATGTTGTAAAATATTCGTAATCGACTTGTACGTATTCATAAGTTAAATTATTTAATGATATAGTGAATTAGAAAAAAAAATGGACTAATTTTAACTGGGAATTTTTTTTTTTGCTACAAATAAAATTGAAAACTTAATATGTAAAAGTGGGCAAAGATGAAGCTTGAAAGTAAAAAATCCAAAAAAAAAAAATTAATTTAAATGGATATAAAATGACTTGACTTGACATATATTTTAGAAATCTGATTAATCTCTGCATCTAATCTTCTGAAATTCTTTATTATAGTTTATTTTTTATAACTATTTTCTGATTGTAAATATGGCCAAGAGAAATAGAGTAATTAATAACACTTTGAATACGGAAAAAGGGAAAGAAAAAAAAAAAAAAGCTGAATAAGTGATTTCTACAATTCCATGAGGACTGTCCCACTGGGTCCACACGGACGCCGAATTCCCTTGTCTGATCAAACTACGTTGTCAAAAAGCTCTTCTTTAACAAACGCACTCTTTCTGTAATCATATTTATTTGAAATATAATAAACCAATTAGTTTTGTTTATATCATAAAATATCTGCCAATTAAAAATATAAACACATACATATCCAAAATTAAAAGTTTCATATTTAAAAGTGATTCTATTTTATATTCTATTTTAAAAAAATTCAACATTTTTGTAATTTAGGTCTTTGTTAAGGCAAACATGTTTGCTGGCTTGTCTCTCTAAATAAAACAAATAGAAGTTGAGAGCATGAGACGTGGACAAGTTCCTCAATAATAAATTAGAGTCACAATCAGGTATACCCAAGTTCCAACAATGTCTCCTTTTACTCTAAAAAAGTGTTCCACTGATGTACTATCATACAATACAACTACTCTTTTATTAATTTATATACCTTCAAAACTGTGTTCATTCATACCTATACTTTGTGTATACAATTAATTTATATACCTTCTCAAAATTGTGTTCACTCATATCTATAATTTGTGTATATAAGAATTAAATATATTTTTGATTTTTTAATTTTTAGTAAATTTTAGAACTAGTCCATTTTAAAACTTTAGATTAATTTAGTTTTTTATTTTTTGAAATATGTGAATTTAGTCATTTTAATCAAATTTTGTTAGGTTTATTTGATATTTCGTACGTATCTTAGGATTATATTTGAGTTGTTTATACTATTTGACATATTTTTACTTTAATGTTAAGTCAAATACTATTATGAAACGTGCTTGAAATGTCAAATAAATTGATTAAAAGAACTAAATCGACATATTTTGAGAGATGAAGGACTGAATTAATTTAAAAGTTTAAAATTGACTAATTCTAAAATTTACTGAAAATTAAGAAATTAAAAAGATATTTAACCCTATATATAACTATCAACTAAATTATCGTAATACTTATCCAAAATTTTAAAATAATTACCAAGAAGGTATAGTAGTAGAGGAAGTTAAGTCTTTCTAGGTGTAAAAATAAGCATTGCAGGAATTGGTGTGGGATTTGCACAGTAAGTCAATGTTAGTCTTGTTAATCTCAAACCTCATCTTCACTAATCAAATTACTCTCTTCTGTTTTTCCAATTATTGGTCATATATTAATTTATGGGGAGCTGTTGTGACTGCAAATTAAAGAATTAATGATAAAATTTTAGTAACATATATTAGAAGTGTATTACAAAAATCAGAAAAAGTTATCCTTTCTAAAAAAATTAGTTTTAATTATTCAATGATTATTTTAATGTAAAGTGATTAATATTTGTCTTTATTGCATTATTATTCTAACGAAATCCAAAAGCAACATGATCCAATACTACCTACCGCATCATAAGCGCCACAATGCGCGCTCTTCCAAATATGGAAAAGGTGATAGCATTATTACATCACCCTCTCATTTTTTTAAAATGTAATTTAAAATGTGATAATTTTTATTTATTTAGGCTACATTGTCAATAACTTCAAATATTATTGATGTATTTTTTCCACCATTAAACTCTAAATTATTAAATTCTACAAATATTAAATACGGTGGGAAATACAAATAAAGTATCTTAACTGTATTTTAACCGCTTCGCAGGGAAATGATAAATAGAAAATAAATATATGAGTTCCAGATATAACAGACACAGTCACAGTCTTCACGTCTCTAACTAACACGCATTCCACCCTATATATAATTATTTCATAATTTTCTTAAAAATGTAAAAAAGAAAAAGAATAAACTCTCTGTCTTTCTCTTTTTCTCTTCCATTCCCACTGCAAAACCACCGGAAAACGCAGCGTCGCTGCCGGAGAGAAGATCGAAAACGGCAGGGTTTCGCAATTGCACTAGCTTGGAGAATGCCACTTTGCAGGCACCACATTCGGAGTGCGCACGCACTGGCGGATCCGGAGCTGTACCGCGCCGCCGATAGCGACGACTCCGAAGCACTCCTGGAAGCTGTTGCAATGGCCGGACTCGTAGGCTTTCTCCGCCAGCTCGGCGACCTCGCTCAGTCAGTTCACATTCTCTCTCTAACTTTTCTCTCTGTAACCGCTTCTGTCATAGTGGCGCGGTTGCGCAGTTGCAGTTGCGCTCAAGGATTCCTTGATCGCGCTTAGTTTAAATGAGTGTTGCTGAGTTTGAAGAAAGAAAGATTTCCATTAATGAAACATTTTAAATTTAATCGTTGTTCAGTTGTTGACGATAGACTTTGTTAGAGGAAGGAGCTTTGATTCTGATAGTTCTTTTCTTTGCCTTTTTTGTATCTTTTTTTGTCTGTTTGCAACTTTGTAGCTGGTTCGGTGGATGGAGTTGGTGGATGAATCGATTTTTCTTGTCCACCTTTTTAAGTATTTTGTGGCTGTTGGTTGATTATTGCGTCGTGTGTTTTATTGTGGAATCCGATCCGTGGGATTAGATTCTGGATTTTGTTTCCGCTTTGGTTTTAATTTGTCGCTTATTCTTTGTGTTTTTTTCCTTGATTTTTCATTAGCTTTTGGTTCTTCTTCCTTTGTACGTAGCCACTTTTTTCAGAGGATGAAAAGCGAGAAAAAGAAGGCCTGCATAGATTGTTTTAATTTCTGGGCTGGGAATGGAAAGATGTTGGATGGCTTTTATGTAGGTGTTCGAACGATGCGTAGACTACAAGTCTTTGATTAAGTTTCTGGCACGATGTTTTGGATTTGACGATGGAGTTATTTGGTTTAAATAGGACTGGACTGTTTATGCTTTAGAATTCTGCTTTTGGGTATTTATAGATTTTCTTTAAATCACTGGAGGAAAAAATGTAATTTAAGTAGATAATATTTAAGCTGACAAGAATTACGGATGTTGTGTGTGTGTGTTTTTTTTTCATGGATAAGGAGTGGTGCTAAGGAATCAAGGGAAAATCTTAGGATCTGCTATCTATCAGCAATCACCTGAACTGAGCCCAGGTGGCTTAAGCCCTAGTTGATTGAGCTTTGATTTTTATTTTTAAAATAGTTTTGAAAAACTGTGTTTTGGAACAAATTAAGAATAAAAATCCTGTTTGGTCATATTAATTTGAAAACCTTTAAGAGAGTGAGAAAATAAATACAGATTCGCTTCATAAATTTATTTCGAAACACAATTAACTGTTTCCTTCTTCCCAGAATTAAAAAAGGAAAAGCGAAGACAGAGACGGTCTGTTGTAGCTAATTATGTTTTTCAGTTTTGAAAACAATTAAATTGAAAAAAAAAAGTTTTTAAAAAGAAGCTATGTGAACAGACATTTTTAGTGTTCAAAACAAAAAAAAAATTAAAAAACAATTCTCAATCTGTAGCTTAATCTTGTGGATCTTATTCTCTGGTAGGAAAATTTATGCATCTCACAAGAGTTGCAGTAATCCTGACATTTTTTCTCCCTTGCAATCCGTTATTAGAATCTTAATTCCATTTTGTAGTATATCCCGCGTCAATATTTAACATTTTAAAGTATAATTCTTTCTGCATTTAACTTTACTTTTTTGTTAGATTTGCTGCTGAGATGTTTCATGACTTGCATGAAGAGGTAATTGCTACTGCTGCAAGAGGTCGCAGTCTTATATCGCGTGTTCAACAGCTTGAGGCTGAAGTTCCAGCACTCGAGAAAGTTTTTTTGACCCAAACTCATCATTCATCAACTTATACAAATGGAGGTTATATTAATCAGTAGAGTCCTTTTTGATTATTGTTTGTGTCTGCAATACTTCACCTATTGGTGATAATGTTCCCTTGACAAACTTTAACATGCTTCTGCATCGCAGGAATTGAATGGCATCCTAATCTTCGGTCTGAACACAATCTTGTTACCCGTGGAGACTTACCCCGATTTATAATGGATTCATATGAAGAAAGCCGTGGTCCTCCAAGATTGTTCCTTCTGGACAAGTATGGTGTCCTGATTCTTAGAACACAAATTTAAGCACAAATACAAGATTTATTTCTGTACTTCCTAACTTCTGTTATAGATATTTGAAACTTCTGTTTTTCCTTTTGGCCCTGAAAGGTTTGATGTTGCTGGGGCTGGGGCATGTCTGAAGCGTTATACTGATCCATCGTTCTTTACAGTGAAGTCTGCTTCATCTGGAACAGCAACAGCAGAAGTTCAAAGGGAAAAGAAAATTCGTAAAATTGAGGTACTAAGGGCTGATTCTACAACTTCATATCACAAGTTTCTTGACAACTGATTTAAATAGCACGGAAAACAATTTATGCCATGCAAACTTGAATATCTACAACCTTGATACATATTATATGTAGTTTTTTGTTGTATCCAGCAAAAGAAAGGAACACGACTGAAGAATGGTGAAACCCCAGAAGTCGTACCATCACATGCAAAGTGAGCTCCAATAATTTATTTTGGCGCGTTAATTATTCTTCTGGTTTTAGAAATGCAAGGTCTTTAGATGGTTATTTAGTAATTCAAAATTCGATCCATTTCCATTATTTCAGATTGCATGAGTTGTTTCTCGAGGAGCGTATTGAGAATGCTTGTAGGGACCCTGCTCGTCTGGTAAAGTTGAAAACGAAACAGTTGAATGGATCTGCAGTTGAAGCAAAAACTGGGAAAAGTTACATGGGGAAAATTCTGGAAATCCACTCACCTGATCATGAACTGGTATGTGAAACTTCAATCATTCCACAGCCAGGGAAATTGGTGTTAGATGATAGTGAAAGTGGGATTAGAACTCTTGAAATCAGTAGCATTGCTCCATTGAATAGGTCTTTGGGAAATGAAAACTTTTGTTCAACACCAAATGAGCAGAAACTAGAACTGAACCCATACACAGAAATGTATAGGGAGACAGGTGGATATATGGTGGAGGTGAATGAACAAATCTCTGGTGGTGTAACAGAGGAAATGTCTTCGAATTATCTCAAGGTAATTGATGAAGAAGAATTAGTATTTGATGAACGAAAGAAAAGAGAATGTAGCTTAGATAGCTACCACTCTGATGATGTGACTAGCGAGGTTGATGATTATATGGATGCATTAGCTACCATGGAGTCTGAATTGGAAACAGATAATGAGTATGGACCTATGAAAAGCTTATTAAATATTCAAAACTTAACTGATTCAAGTGACAAAGGAGAGCCTCAAATGCAAGCTCAGTTTTCAGATTCTCAATCATTTGGAGACTCTTCAACTTCTGAAGAAAATAGTTCTTCTGAACAAGATAGACTTGGAGAGCATAATGAAGCACATGGTTTGTTGTTAGATTCTCCTTCAACTAGAACCTCCTGGGAATCCGATGATAATTGTTCATTCACAAGAGTTAGAAATGTAGAACATTCCCAATCACAAGTGCAGTTTTCAGATTTTCAATCTATGGAAAACTCCACATCACAAATTGAAGATATGCCATCCAACCAGCTTCTCCCAACTTTTGAGTTGCAAACGACTTATTGTCGTGAGTTTGTCATGAATGATGATGCCCATGTTCGGGGTGAAGGGATTTCTGATTCTATACCAGTATCTTCTGGTCTGATAGATTCTGGACATTCATTAATGTCTTATGATCTTGGAGCTGCCTCACCAGCATCCCTACCTGCACAGAGTCAATCGGATGAAACACCATCCGGCCCTGCTGAACTTTATTTAAGAATAGAAGAAGATGAAGAAAAGGAGTGTCTTGTTGAATCTATAGTGACCAAACCTGAGGCTCTCTACCCAATGAGAGATGATGCTTGCCCAGTGGTTTCCTTTGATAACAATCCATCGAACAATTTGAATGTCTGTGATCCGTATGTCCATTATAATGCTCTGTTCCAAGTTTCTAATGAATTAAACTTAAATAATGAAGGTGAATGTGGTGATCATTCTGAAATTGAAGTTATGCATGAAGAATCTCTTAACGAATACTCTTCCGAAATGTTGGGTAGTGAATATGTTGATATTCACGGGGAGGATCCGATTTGCCCATCTGTGGAAGTAGACCTGAATCCAAGTACTAAGCTGTTGCTTGATGACCGAGATTTAAAATCTGTGGACGATATTATAGCTACCCAATTGAACTCAGAAGATCTGGTTCCTGCTGCGGAGACTACACCAAAGTGTAGTTTTACAAAGGAGCTAGGCTTAGATTTTACACACGGATACAAACCAGATTCACCAGAAATTGAAGTTCTGCATCCTGATCAGCAAGGAAATTTTGAACAGGTGCCAAGCATATTGGGTGGCGAAGAAATAAGTGTATCCACCTGCAGTTTGGATCTAGTTGAAGATGATGGCCATATTGAACATCCGTCTTCAGATATAATATCATCTCCATTGAGTAATCTTACAAAGTTGGAAGAATCTCTTTCTAGTTTTGCAGATCCTCATGAGGAAGAAATGATAGTTAATGAGGGGGGTAGTAGAGAATCTTTGACAGAATTAGCAGTCCAGAAGGTAGTGGATCAAGTAGATATTGCTTCTACTGAATTTCCGTCAGACATGAACAGATCAGTTCCATGCGATCCTCCTGATTCTGGAATGTGGAATAATATTCGGCATTCATCTCTTGAGAAAATCCAATATAGCTCTTCGATCTATGACCTGAAAACAGAGCCTGTTTGTTTGGAGCTTGATCCTCAAAGGTCGTCTGATCAACGAATTAACCCAACAATACATGTCATGGATCCATTAGCACCACTTATCTCTGACTTCTTACACAAGGTAACTAGAAACAATCTTGAGGAGATGCCACCTATGCCCCCTCTGCCTCCAATGCAATGGAGATCGGGTAAAATTCAATATACTTCCCTAGTTACACATCGAGAAGAAGCAAGTCTAGCCTCACTCCAACCCGTACAGCCAGATAAACCCGATGATAAGTCTCAATTTGGTTTATCTACTTCTGAAAAAGAGACCCTGCCATCTCAGAATCTATTTTTACCTGTTATGGCTATGCAAAGCAATAAGCATCAACATTCTTCTGGAGTTTCTGCGGGAATTTCAGAGCATCCTGTTGGTATTCCATTTCAATTTCCTGTAATGTTAAATGAAACAAGTGGCCAACAGAATTTCCTGGTACCAGAGCAAAGCCAGATACAAAACCCTTTCTTAGCATTACGGGACAGGCCTCCACTTGGTTATGTTGTTGATTCTGAGGGAGAAAAGGCATTGAATTCAAGTCCATACTCATCAACGCTGCCTGCTGCTCGTGCTATTTCTGGGGCTGATCCTATTTTTCAGCAAGAAAAACCAACACAATTTCCAAGTCAGTTAACGGAAGGTGGCAGCTTAGAAGTTAAAAAGGAAAGACCTGGAGAATTGCATTTGGTGCTACCTGAAGAATTGCATGTTTACACAGATGGTCCCCTTTCTCCGAAAGAGAAACCAGCACAAACTCAGTTAATGGAAGAAACCGGTTTAGAAGTTAAAATTCAAAAGCAGTCTTCAATTGATCTGGAAGGGAGGATAGAAGAATATACTTCAATCTCACCCGTGTCGCCTCCCAGTCCAGGAATTGGGCAGTCAAAGTACAGCATGCCGCCTTCAGAGGGAGGAGAAATAGCGTTTCCATTGGATACATCTGGGCAGACTGAGATGCCATATGAAAAACCAAAGAATAAGCGTGTTCTTCCCCAAGATCCTGTAATTGATCCTGTAGCTGCTCTTGACAAAAGCAGGGTAATGACAGTTTTCTTGTTCTCATATAATGTACCCTTTATGTAGTATTAAAATCCATGCATGACACACTGCCTTTGATTACTGCAGCTGAGGAAGGTCACCGAACGGGTTATGCCCCCCAGAGCAGCAAAGGGAGATGAAAGAGACTCGCTGTTGGAAATGATAAGAACGAAGGTTAGAGCTAGCAACTTTTATCTTATTATTCATGCTGATCGTACCCTTTTGTATATACATTTTAAATTTTAAATATATATATATATATATATATATATATACATTTTTTGTCAGTCCTTCAACTTGAGGCCTGCTGCGGTGAACCGACCACCCAGCATTGGGGGTCCGAAAACGAACTTGAGGGTTGCTGCCATCCTGGAAAAAGCAAATGCAATTCGTCAGGTCTGTCTCTCACTCTGTTTACTGTAACGAGGGTTTGTTCCTTAGCCCCTCCTCCCAGCACCAACTAACTAAGCTAATAATGTTAATTATTGAATCAGGCATTGGCCGGGAGTGATGAAGATGATGATGCAGATAGTTGGAGTGATTCTTGAATTTGCCACAGAATGAAAACTTCTGTAACGAGTCTTTCTCCCATGTAAGGAATAGGAGAACTACGTGATACTGTCCTACAGAAGATTCTTTATCCTGCACTATATTCATAGTCGACACATGTTCCCACCCCAGTCCTCCCAATTCACACGTAGATGCATGAACAATGTAGAAGGCATATGGCGTAGCATCAATTTCAGAGCTTTTTTCGAAGGTGAATCTCACTTCACTCAGATTCAGGCTCAGTGTGCAACGCAGTGTCAAACAAGATCAACAATTCTTTTTTCTCCTCATATAAGAACGTGTATATTTTGTGTTGTGCTTCCTATAAGTTTTTGGTTAATCAATTTTGTAATCCTTTATATAGTGGTTTTATCATAATTGTCTCATGCCATGTAGCTCATGTATCTGTCTTCAATACAATATATACAATAGAGAGAGAGAAAGAAAAAGAGACAGAGAATTTAATGGTTATGTATTTGTTAATGTAAATAAATTTTCTTTTGTTTGGAATAGAGAGTGCATCAAAGAAAGAAAGGAAGAAAAATAAAATAAAAATTGTTTTTTTTATTAGAAGAAAATAAACGAAAATTATATAATAAAATAAGATGTGGCACTTGGAAGATTTACGACATTACCAAAATGTCAATGTCAAGTATATGCATAATAACCTCATGTGTTAACTGTATGCAAGGTTATTTACACTAAATTTGATAGTGTCGAGTTCGTTTTGAGATAAGAGTAACATCTGCAAAATTATTTTTAGGTTAAATTTGATTTCAGACTTTGAACTTTAATTTAAAATTGAAATTTATTTATATTCAAAATTTTGATATATTTTGATCTTTAAATTTAAAAAATGAATGAATATAATTATTTTAATATAATTAGGTTAACTTTGTTTAAGGTGTTGAATACATATCCCATGAAATATCGAGATTTTAATGTATTAAACCGAGATGAGAATGTATTAAACGGTATAAATAACTTCAATATTAATATAAAACACATTCGACATGTAAAAAAAATTAACATAATTAAATTAAAATAACTATATCTTTATTAAAATAACTATAAAAAAGTTTTTTTTATGGCATTTGATTATTATTTGACTTAATTTATGATAAAATAATTATAAAAGATAAATTTTTTGTATTTAAAAAAAAAGAGAAAATAAAAACAATAAAATATAATATGAAATGAAAATAAAAAAGAAAATTATTAGTCATTGAAGATACTTTCGTACTACATTGTATATACATGTGTAATGTCACTCAATATTTAATTTTATTTAGTAAATTACTTCTATTTATTATGAAATCATTGGTTCTTATCATATCAAACTGAAATATGAAATAAAATACATTACTTTCATTAACTAATTCTAAAAATATAGAAAATTATTAGTATCGTATTTTTATGCTCAAAAGAAAGAGTTGGATTGGGTTGTAGAAATTTCAATTTGTGTTCTTAATTATATAATTATTAACTTTTTATGTTAAATACAAAACAGTAAACAAGTAACAAAAACACGGTTGGAGAGAAAACAGCTCCGAGCGCCGCCTGGTAGCTGTTACTCTCTCTCTCTTTCTCTCTCTTTCTTTTTGTCTCTGCAAACTTCAAAAACCCTTCTTAATTCTTTTCTCATCATCTTCACGCACTACTGCCAACAGCACAAAAGGTACCAACTTTATTTGACCTTTTGCAATTCTGATTCTCTTGGTGTTCCAGTTCAATCCTAAGCATACCCCTGATTTTGTATTTTCAAAAGAATTGTGTAAAATTAGCCCCTTTTCACGAACCCTTTTGTTTTTTGTTTTGTTCTGTATACGAAGGAAGAAGAAAACCCCATCTTTGAAGCAGAGTCATGGAGAGCACGGGGCGTGTGCCACTGTCGGATGTAGTGGCAGATTGTGCGAAGCGGTGGTTCAAGGACACTCTCAAGGAGGCTAAGGCAGGTGATATAAACATGCAGGTCTTGGTGGGTCAGATGTACTATCATGGCTATGGTATTCCCAAAGATGGTCAGAAGGTGTGTTGCTATGGCTTGCTTGCTTTTTGTTGTTTTCCATGGATTCAGTCTACTTATCTGAACTTTCATTGGATTGGGGTTGGTTTGTTTGTCGCAAAAAGTCACATGGTTCCGGGGTTGTAGTTCAATCAGAATTGGAGTTTTATTTGGGTAACTTATATGTTTTATAATGCAAGTAAGCATTTTAGTTCTTTCTATGATCCTAAAACATGTATATTTTTACGTACACACCTTTATAATGATCATATTCCTATGCACATATGTCTAGAGTAGCAATATGAGAAGTTCTATCAGGTTTTCTTCTTTAATAGTGTTGAAACTCAATCTTTTTGTGTTTTCCAATTTTGTTGTTTTAATGTGCAGTACATAGAAGTGATTGCAGATATGTATGTAAAGATTTTATTGCACACAATATGGATTATATGGATCATTGATCAAATATAAAGAGCAATAGTGTAATTATAAATGATGTGTGGAATGTAGATGTACTTGTTTCGTCATTTTCTCTTGTTTCCAAGGCTGATATTATTAGTTTGGCAATGAAGGGAAGACTTTGGCTGACTAAAGCCTCGAGGGTTAGATCTTCAGTCTGGAGAGTTGGCCGTAAACCTCCTGGTAAATCATCCCTTGTTGCTGTGCTACCAGAATATTATCTCTGTTTTCCTTTGTAATTTAGTGTGACCATTTTTGGTTTTGGTGCATTTTTTATAGGTTATAATGCAAGTGATTCGGAGTCTGAAGATTTGGAAAATGATTCTTGAACACGCCAAATTTGATTTCATGTCCAAAATTCTGAAAGGTGATTTTATCCTCATCTCTGAGCACTTACTTCATGTTGTTAGTGATTTTACACTTTTCAGGCCACGTTTATTATCTAATAGAAAAGCTTGCGGCTTGGACTGTTGAAATGTGTGCCTTATTCCTTCCTATTTCTATCGTTGTGTGTTTTATATCAAGTAACTCAAATTTTTCTGACTTGGGAATGTTATGTCCTATTTTCTTCTTAGTTGTATTGCATCTGTGTGCATCTTTAAGAGTGGTGGTTTTATGTTCTGGGATCCTGATATATGTATGTGTTGTTAGGCATGTGATGTGTGACTTCTAGACATGAGTTCAAGAGTTATGCCAATTCTACGTTGGAGAGGGATTTTGGAAATTAAGTATTTGTGTTTGTATCTTGCTCACTTTCATCTACAGTGTTGTGCTTGAAATTAGATGTAATGTGAGTAATCACTTAAAAAAATAAGTCACAGTAGAGACTGCAAACTGCCAATATGCTAAGCTTACTGTTCTGATTCCGACCCAAGTCTTATGTATGCCGTTTGTGTCCGGTACACCCAATAAGTCTCAATCGCTTAAGAGTCGAGGTCAATCAAAGTTTATATACTCCTACCTCCCTCCATTCTCCGAGGTGCCTTTTAAAGACAAAACCGTGACGGAGCTAAAATGCTCCAAAGCGGACAATACCTCGGGAATGCGGTGGTTGTTCCTAACGATGGCTGCCGGACAAACTTGGGTTGAAATCGGAACATTGGCGTCCACCGTGGGGACCGACAACTCCCCTTCAACTTCCCTTGCCCTCGACTGGGGGGCTTGTTCCGGTACACCCAATAAGTCTCACATTGCTTAGGAGTCGAGGTTAATCGAAGTTTATATACTCCTACCTCCCTCCACCCTCTGAGGTGCATTTTAAGGACAAAACCGTAACGGAGCTAAAACATTCCAAAGCAGATAATACCTCGGGAACGTGGTGGTTGTTCCTAACGATGGCTACCGGACGAACTTGGGTCGGAATCGGAACACTTACCCTCTAATGCTTTTTTATAATTAAGCTTTCAATATGAGGTGTGCTCACATCAATCTATGTGCTAGAGTTTATAAGTGCTCTTCATAAAACTATGTGCTGAAGATCACGAGGCTCGTTTAGGGTAGGAAACCGTACTTTGTTTCGTCATGCTTGACAAGACCTAGTGCTCCATTACTCATAAATAATAGGGTGAATATTAACTCTTCCTAGGTATATATATATACTTCTACACCATCACTATAAACAATATAAACAACAGAAATTGAATGCTTCTAACTTAAGCTCTCTCAAGAACTTTGGCTAGAACAGAAACTAACGTGACACAACAAAGTAGTATAAATGGTCTAAGCCATTGAACTAATGGATGTTTTGGAATTGTTAACTGCTTAGTCTTTGTATTGTAGTGCTTCATATTATAACAGACATTCTTGATTGACATATTAAACTGTCCTTTCTTGATTGATATATTTGTTTTGTAGGTTTGTGTGGCATCATGCTTCTTCATAGCCACCGTATATGTTCTTATGACTTCCAGAATTTTATTTTGTTTTCTGATCTGTGTATGATATGCTACACCTTTTTTAATTAAAGGAAAAAGAAAAGCAAACATTATTACCCTTTTGAGAAAACTGTTGCTTGATGATTGAGGGTGTTTCAACTTTCCTTGATATGTCACCATATCATGCCAAATAGAAGAGGAACGTGTATATGTTTTCATACATTTTTAATCTGGAATGCAGTTTCTGGCTTCCAAATGATGTTAATCTGTCTAGTTTTATGCTATGCTCTATTCTATGGCCAAAAACGCCATTTTGGTGCAAATTTTTTTTTTGAAAATTACCGAAATGGGGCAGATTTGAAACAAATTACGAAAGTAGGTAAGTCTTTGCAAAGTGACATTACTTGACTGTGAAGAAGTCGTGTCAAGATGACACAATTTTGGTTCAAATATTCTTAAAAGTTTAAGTTTTACTAAATTGACACGACTTTAGTTAAGAGTATTTTAAAATGAAGTCGTGTTGGCCTGACTTTTATTAAAACTGCACTAAAATCGTGTTAACTTGCCATAACAATACATTGTACTAACGTCATGTCAAGACTTTAACTTAAAAAATACTTTGGATTAAAGTCGTGTGATCATGACACAGATTTCTTCACAACCACGATTAACTTTTGTAATTATTTTGACTTCCTTAGGTAATTTTGAAAAAATAAATTTCACCATTTTAATATTTTTGCCTTATTCTATGCTGTCTTTTAGTATTTCTCCTATATTAAGGTTTGGATATCCAATGGCAATGTTATTCTAGCTCTTAGCAGTAATTTCAGGACTCGGGGTTTTACGCATATGTTTTCTATTTGAATGATTTTCTTTGGGTTAAATATCTTTTTGGTCCTTCAAGTTTCAGTGAAATTTGGAATTAGTCTCATCAAAATTTTTGACCAATTTAGTCCTTCATCTTTCAAAATACATGAATTTAGTCCTTTTAACCAAATTTTGTTAAGTTTATCTGACATTTCAAGCGCATTTCATGATAGTATTTAAATTATTTACATTGTTTGACACATTTTTACTTTAATGTTAACTTAAATACTATCATGAAATGTGTTTGAAAAGTCAGATAAACTTAACAAAATTTGGTTAAAAGGATTAAATTCACGCATTTTAAAAGATGAAGAACTAAATTGGTATAAAGTTTTGATGAGGAATTAATTCCAAAATTTACTGAAACTTGAGGGACCAAAAACATATTTAACCCATTTTCTTATTATACACACACTAGAAAAGTAAAATAATTTTTTCTATATATTAAAATTAGTTCATATATTAGTTAAACAAAGTAAACTTGGGAAGAACTTAACACGAAGAAGTTTTCCAAGTTAGATGGACAAAGGCAAATTACTTTTAACATTTGCCCAATTTATTTTTATTTCTTTAATCTTAAAATATAAATTAAGGATAAAATAAAGATAAAAAATATGTATACTCAAGAGAAGAATCCACACCCATAGTATGTTATAAATGGAAATACAAAATACAAGGTTTAAAGCAATAGAGTGGGTATGTTGATTTTGAAAATAAAATTAGTTGAGTAACATCACAAGTGGGTAAGGTTTAATTGTTAGAAAGTCAAAACCCTATCTTCGTAGATAGTTAACCTAGTTTTAAAACCTCATAAAGTCCACACTAGCCTTAAACAAATTCCAACACTAATTAAGGTTTAACCTCATCAACTTTTGTGGATTTATGCTTCTTGGTAAATTTTGCTTTTACCTTTTGGAATTTTTTTCTGAACTATCACTATTGCTAATAAGATGAAAGCTAGTTCCTTTACATACAAGAATAGCACACTTTAATATGTTAGGCAAAAATTAGAAACCTGAATACCGGTTCTGTCAATATTATCATAAAACCAGTTGAATTTCGGTTTTGCAGAAATCAATTTTGGTCGGCTGGTTTGATTTAGGAAAACAGAAAATGAAAATTTTAAATAATTTAGATAGTAAATATTGGTTAAAATTATCTGAGGTATTAGAAAATTTATTTATTTGAAAAAATTGAAAATGCTAAGAAATAAATTTTTAAAAAATTAGTAATTAAGTTTATTTTAATATTAATAATGATTTATATCAAATTAAATAAAACAGAAATTGGAGAAAGTAAAAAGAATAAATTAATGAATGAACATTTAACCAAATAAATTTGAAATTTAAAAATTATTAATTTATTAAGTTAATTTTACTCAATAATATCATTGTATTGAAATTAACGAAAGTATTGATTGCATTATTAGTTATATGGTTAATATTTTTTATTCTTTTATATATTTTCGCCTTTTTAAATTAAAAAAAATTGCTCTTTCAAAAAGTATATTTAATTTTAAAAAATAGATTATATACTTGATATAAAAACTAAAATTCTATTTAACTCGTCATTAGCAATCACTTATTTTTTTTAAAAAAATTAAAAACATTTTTTTAATTTTAATAAGTAAAATATGTAACAAATTGGAAAACATTCACAATTACATCTAATTTAATCAATATTTTCATTAATTTCAACACGATAATTTATTAAGTAAAATTAACTTAATTTTAGTAGTTTTTTATTTTATTTTTTGATTTTATTTGTTTACATACTCATTCATTAAATTATTTAATGTTCTTACTTTTATTCAATTTCTGTCTTATTTATATAAATCATTATTCATATTAAATTTTTAATTAAACACAAAATTATAAAAAGAATTAATTCTTAATCTTTTTTCTCATATTTTCATTTTTAAGAAAATATAAATAAATTTTCTAATAATTTAAAAGGTTTTAATCAACATTTATCGTATAAATTATTTTTAAAATTCTTTTTTTTTGTTGTTTAAAAAAAATAAAAATATCATACCAGAATTCAGTACTAAACAACCAAAAACAAGTGCTTTTTCAACCACGAAAAAAGTCAGAATTTGGATCTTAAGGACCAATTTTTGGCATAACACAATAAAGTGTATAGCTATATTAGTAATAATGTGTTATTTGTGTAAAATTATAGGCAAAAGTTTCCGTTTTTCTGTCTAACACATTCTTTATTAGTATTGTTTAAAACTTGTTCTAAATTATAAAATCATGAACATGCTTCAATAAATTTTACAGAAATAAAAGTTACAAAATTTGATAATTCTCAATAAATTTCTCCAACTAGGAGAGTATATTATAAAAAGAAATGTGTACGTGCTTGGATTCTTTAAAATCTTCATCCATTAGTGACTCCACAAAGCTGAATAATCATGCAATACTTGAAACACTCATTTGTTAACCAATTTTGAATAACTTGGTGTGTGCAAGAGATACCGTCCACAAACTACTAATGGAAATACATATTTGAAACAAAAACATGACTGTGAAATGACAACTCTGTTCAAAGATTTTACTTTGTAACGATAATTTTTAATCTCTGATCTCTAGAAAGTAACAAAAATAAACACTGCAATTTCATTCCACATAACTGTTACATAAAAATTAGTCAAGTACTGTTCTCTCTGGATAATTATTCTTTAAACCAAAAAATTCTACACGGTGAAAATGACAGGTAACTATAAAATCTGACACGGCAAATTGTGCTTAACCAGGTGAATCATAGATTCACATTTTCCAAGTACCATTTGTAGGTATCAGCAAGACCTTCCTTGAGAGAAACTTTGGGTGTCCAACCCAGGGTTGCAAGTTTTGAGCTATCCATGAGCTTCCTTGGAGTACCATCAGGCTTAGTAGAATCCCAAACAAGATCCCCCTCAAACCCCACCACTTCCTTCATCAATTCAGCCAATTCCTTAATAGTAACTTCTTTTCCACTCCCTACATTCAAATGCTCCACTCCACTGTACTTTTCCATCATGAAAACAACTGCATCAGCCAAATCATCAACATGCATGAACTCCCTCAATGGACTCCCTGTGCCCCACACCACCACCTCTTTCGCTCCTTTCACCTTTGCCTCATGAAACCTTCTCATCAGAGCTGGTAACACATGGGAATTCTCAGGGTGGAAATTGTCGTATGGTCCATATAAGTTTGTTGGCATTCCAGAAATTGCATCCCACTTGTACTGAATTCTGTAAGCCTGGCACATTTTGATCCCAGCAATCTTGGCAATGGCATACCATTCATTTGTAGGCTCCAATGGCCCAGTAAGCAAAGCATCTTCTGGAATCGGCTGTGGAGCAAATTTGGGGTAAATGCAGGAGGAACCCAAAAACAGTAGTTTCTTGGTGCCATTGCGATAAGCAGAATCGATTACATTGGTCTGGATTTGGAGGTTGATGGCAATGAAATCAGCAGGGTAGGTGTTGTTGGCATGGATGCCACCAACTTTGGCTGCAGCTACAATCACAAATTCGGGTTTCTCGGAGGCAAAGAAGGCCTCAACATCAGATTGTCGAGTGAGATCAAGCTCAGCATGAGAACGCAGGACTAAATTAGTGAACCCAAGTTGGGTCAGCTTGCGGACAATGGCCGCGCCAACAAGACCCCGGTGACCAGCAACAAACACCTTGGCAGATTTGTAAGGTAGAAATGAGTTTGATGACAATGCTGCTGAAAATAGACCAGAACAAAATCAGGAACACTTTTGAATTTCGAATTTAATTAGTAGAATGCACATACACTTTCATCTGATCACAGATTCTCAATGTATATATGATAAGTTTTTTTAATCTTATAATAACTATTTTAAAAGTCAGATCTAGAATGATTTCTGACTGGTTAGCCCCATATAAATCATTATCCTATCAGTGCATGACAATTTATCTCATAACTAATTTGTTTCGCTAGAATGAGTCAGCAATCAGTGAAATTATAGTTGAATCCTAAAATAAAATTCAGGGTATGTAGCACTACTCATCTAAGAATTAAGACATTCAATTGAAGTTGAGACTCATCTCAGGAAGTTTCAATGAACAATTTTTAGACAATCAAACAGATAGAAGACATGAGTGAAGAGGAGAAAAACCATTGTTGTCCTGGCTTCCCATGCTTGTCTGTGTTGGTTGATTTGCAAGCAACTAAGTTATTCCACCTTTCAACTTCAAATCAAACCTGAAACGAGTCACCAACAACATTAACAAAATAAATAAGTACGGAGGAAGAAAATAGCACCAATAACAGTAACACTAATTAGGGTCTTAAATCTGAAACCCATTTCTAAAACGACGAAACAACACGAGGGCCGCAACAAATATCGAAACTTTACCTCGAATTTGAAGCAAAAGAAAAACTCTGATTAAGAGGGTAATACGAATGATAGTGCAGTGACACCTGAGAAACCGACCCACGGCAGAGTTGGTTTCCGGCGAATCGGATTCTGTCGGCGGTAATCTCAGATCTGCGAGATTCCGGCGAGATCAAATCAGAAATTGGTTCTTTTTTTTCCCTCTTGTCCGATGTGACTCACACTCTATGTTAGACTCTTCGGTTTTCGCCATCTATATATAAGAACATTATCTCTCTAATGGAGAAATGTTAATAAAGTTTATTAAAATTATAATAGAATCTCGTTCATTATTTAATTAAAATTCATTCATTACTTTTAAATAGTTTTGGGTGAATCAAACTGTCCCTGTGGAGGATTGAATCCATTCAAGAAATCTCTTCAAATAAATATTTTTCCATCCATACAAATTAAAAGAAATACATATTTGAGAAAAAATTATCTATTAATTATATGGCAAAACTATATTAAAAAATTGAATTTTTTAATGATAAAAAATAATATATTTTAATTATAATCAAGTTATAGATTCATATATAACTGGAAGCCAATTTTTTTAAGTATATTTAGATTAATATTTAATGAATTCATAATGAAATTTTTTTTATACCAATAATGAAGCTAGTTTTGAATATATATTTTTCTTATTTTTTGTTTGAGTAAGCAGAGTACATTCTTTAAATATTGGTGCGTACTCGAGCGGCAACCATTGTTGAGAAATTTACAAATAAAAAGTTATGTTATGTCGTTACAACTAAGTTAGCTTCCTTATCATGTCATGACAAATCAGAAATTTGTTTTGTTTTTCCCCTACAAATTAAGAATAAAAGTTTTAAATAATTTATTTATAAATTACTTTTAATTTCTGAAAATATTTATTTTCTCATAAACATTTACTGAGAAATTTGTCTAATAAATTTTGTATTAAACACTCAAAATCTGAATTAGTTGTCCTGTAAATTCATGTTTTTAATACTGCATTGATTTTGTTCTATAAAAATAACATTATGCATTTATTGTTATGTATTTTGCAATATATAAATAAATAAATGTTCAGAATTTTCATTAAAAATATAAAATTTTATGACAATAATATATTTCTTTATATTTTTAATTAAATAATATTTCATTCTTAAAAGAAATATGCATTTAAATGAAGAAAATGTATTTAAATTGTCATTAAAATTATGTTAGATCATTAAATATACTAGAATAAACCTATTAGGGGAGAAAGAGTTCATTTTCAAAATAATTCTTTCAAACCACTTTTTTATTCTCACATAATTTCAATATTACTATCTCAACTTGTTAAGATAACTTTGGTAAGGTTAATTATTATATATGATATATTGTCCATTTTATAATTCTGATTTATGTAACAGTTTTATCTTTATTAAATGTATTAAAGGTATTCTTTAAGATTTTGTGTTCAATAGTTTCAAATTGCTTAATCATATTCAAAAACAATTTAAATACATATTTCTCAATTAATTATTTAAAAATAAAATCATAATAGAATTCAAAATTATAAAGTGAACAATATTTTAGATGATGTGATTAAAGATAAAATGTAAAATAGATTGTGATAATTGATACAATTTCTAAAATTTGAAAAAAGTTCCAAAAATGAACTATGTTCTCATGGAAAATATAAAAGTGATTTAAAATAGAAACACTTGTTCCTAAATCCTTAAGACTAACAAAACTTTAAATATATTTTTCTTTTTAAATTTTTGAAAATGTCTTTCAAAAACAAAACTGTAATAGAATTTTGAAGTTTAAAACAAACAATACATTGAATACACTTATTAACTCTAACTATGGTAATTAAAAAACCAGTGATTGGATCAATATATGCTATTAATAAATATATATTTTTTATTTTGATATAAACTTAGTACTTTTTTGTTTTTTAACCGGGTCATATTTACTTAATTTTATGTTTGTTGTTCCTTTCTTTATATATATATATATATATATATATATATATATATATATATATATATATATATATATATAATAAAATTGTAACGGTTTTTTTTCCCAAAAAATCAAATTTTGAGTGATCTCATATTTCAGAGAACTAGTTTTATTTAAATGACAGTTTTCCTATCCTTGAAACTGGGTAAGATAGTTGATAGAAAAATCATGGTTGTTTTTGTTTGGGAAAATGAGTTTTTGACAAACTTAACTTTCTATATAAATTAAAATAGATTAATATTTTATTTTTTAATCAAAATAAAGCTATAAAATAATATTTTTTGTTTGTCAAACTTCATTAAAAAAAAAATTGTACTCATATCTTCATTGGTGGTGCGTTTCGTAGGATATGAAATTAAAAGAAAATAAGAAAGTGGAAAGAAAAGTGGTACATGTGAGACGGTGGGATGCACTCTTTCGTATTTATTCTTCTTCCTTCCACTCTACTCTCCTTTTTCTATTTCTTTATTCTTTCCATTCTTCTATTATAAACTTCTTCTTTCAATTCTCTAGTGCTGTTTAAGCTTTACGATTTTGATTTACTTTTTCTAAATTTTTAAATTTAGTATTACTTTGATTAGTTGAGAAAAATGATTTTTTTTTCCTGCCAGGTTGACTTTTTGACTAAAATTTGGTTTCTTTTAGTTATTTTGATCTAAGTCTTTATAATCTTTGGCCCTTTCTCAAGTCATTACTTTAAGGGAAAGTCAATTTCACATGAGAAAAACTATCATTAATAATAAACTATTACCAATTAATTACCATACGAAGCAATCCCATGTGCTTCATGTATTTTTGTTTTTTTTTCTGCTGAAAAAAAAGTTTAGTCCAAATTTGAATGATTATGGTGTTAGCAATTTGGTTTATATATATATATATATATATATATATATATATATATATATATATATATATATATATATATATATATATATTTATATATTATATGTGTATATTTCAGTAATATTCTAATTTGATGAAAGGGTCAAATTAAAAATATTGAAATTAAGTAACTAACAGTAGTTCATAAGGGGTTATGGTTCCCATCTACGTTATGCATTATTCCTGCTCCTTTCTTCCCTCCCCCATCAAAAGAGAAAATCTAGAGGAAACTTTAGGTGTTCTACAGTTGGAAGACCAGGTACCATCTTTTTCTATCTATTGTTTCCAATCCAATCATAAGGTATGCTTTCACATTCAATTCTATGAAATATTGGAACTGCTGAATTTATTATCCGTAGAATTTATTGCTTTTTAATATTTTCATAAACCAACATATGGCAACTTGTAAGATGCTAGAAATTAGTAGAATAATTAAATAATGATTAGTAAACTATACTTATTTAGTTTCTACACATCTCATTTTATTTTTACATTCATTCTCTTATAATATTATTCCTTACTCATATGGTTTTATGAAAGAAAAGCTCGTTCTCCCCACTCAAATTCTTAAAGTTTTAAGTACAAGAGAACCTACAAATGTTTAGAGCTCTTTACTCAATTTTTTCACATATCAAAAATCCAATTACTCTTACCACAAATCATAAATTATCAGTACATACTCTTTTATTTTAAAGTTCGAATAAATGTACAAATAAGTGCCTAGCCATGAATTAACATATAAAAAATGATAATACTCTTCAATATTGAAGAACCAAGAAGAGAAATTTCAAATAGGACCAATCATGTGTAACTAACTGCTATAACTATAGACCCCTATTCCAAGATCCCTACAGTCAAAGTAAATAATTATATGTCCTCAACCATATGTTAAAATTTCAACAGAATCATACGTTTAATTAAGAAGATATGATCATTTTACCGAGACAATTCCTAAACACATACCAAGTGACCTCCAACACATTCAAATCAATAAAAGTATATTGCTTTAACTACAAATCTTCGATTCCAAATCCCAACGGGCAAAGCAAAACTATATGTCTTAGGAAATATGTGTAAAAATTTCATATCAATCCAACTGTTAATGAAGAGGATGTAATCATTTTACCGAGAGAGTTCGTAAACACAAACTAGGTGACGTCTAACAACTTTAAAATAATGAAAGTAAACTGCTTTAACTACAAACATCAAATTTCAAATCCCAATGGTCAAAATGACAATTTATGTCTCAGAAAAGATGTGAAAACATTTCACATAATCCAACAGTTAATTAAGAGGATATAATCATTTTACCGAGATTGCTTAGGGACAAAAACTACAAACTAGACAATTAACTTTTCTTACAATTACCAATTAAACATAAAACATGTATCAAACAATTATTATAATTAAACTAGCCTCTAATACCACTACTAATTATCAACTTGTCGTATCTAAACTCACACAAGCAAAAATATCAACAAGCAATCATGCACATAAGAAAGTTAGCCCCCTTATCACCACTATTATCATAATATTCACACAAGCACAATCATAGTAATCCACAAGGAAGAAGTAACATATGAAAGTTCGTCTCCCTTACAACCATCATTTATCACAAGTTATCATATCCACACAAGCATAAACATAGTTACAAATAAGAAAATAACAACACAAGAAGGTTATCCCCCTTATCTATAGAGACTTCCTTGCTAAGTTTCACAACCCAATGAGTATGACTACTTTAAACCTCACTAGACATGCTATAATTTGAGAGGGAAGATGATATATTTTTTATGGTGAATTGGTGAAGGAATGAAGGGTTTATATAGGATTGTAATAGGTATTTTTGCTAACAAAAAATTTGATGTGTAGAATGCATGGTTAATAAAAAAATTATCGATGAAATGCTTGGGTAATTAAAATATCATGGTATGTAGATTCCACTTGGCAAACTCTACGTGGACCAGAAAAGGATAGGATAATTGAAGTGTATATAGGAAAAACAAGGGTGTGATTGAGGAGAATGGGTTTTTCCTTCATAAGGCCCAATGAGTAAAGAGTAATATTATAAGAGAATTGGTGTAAAAAGAAAATGAGATTTCTAGAAACTAAATAAGAATATGGATACTAATCCTTATTTAATTATTCCACTAAATGTAAATTTTCTTGGATCTTTCGTTCTTCCCGATATAAAAAAAAAATCATCTTAAAAATCATCTTATGGCTTGTACTACACATATATTAATGCGATTGAGACGCATGTTATTGTAAGCCAGAAGCTTACAAATAAGAATGAATTTCTTGTTTGGCATGATCGGTTGGGTCATCCTGGATATATCATG
>Ga0214543_1002442_pt1 | contig 36476 bp, 12 predicted proteins | sample CNSS2metaG_FD_160094 | JGI IMG/M metagenome (GOLD analysis project Ga0214543, IMG submission 160094) | Root nodule microbial communities from cowpea collected in UCLA plant growth center, Los Angeles, California, USA - CNSS2 | ecosystem: Host-associated > Plants > Roots > Nodule | place: USA... | reverse complement strand
TTTTTTTTCAGTTTTCAGAAAATGAAGGCAGTGCAGTCTTTCCGTTTTCAGCTAAAGCTAAAGTAATGACTTTATTTATAAGACAAAACAACATTACTTATAGTGAAAAAAGGAAAAAAAAAACAAATGTTATTTTAAAAATTGATTACAGAGAATAAAAGGAATACTTATCAATAATACAGTATATTGTTAACACATATTCTCTTTGTGAGGTGTATTTTGGAAGAGTAACAAAAATGAATTAGATTTTAAATATACTTTAAGTTAGTTATTTATAGTTATTTAACTTTTTTATTTTTACTTTTTTTATTTTAACATTTTTATGTTTAATTTACTTTGTATGTAGTTCAAATTAAAAATAATTTTATAAATTGAAATAATTAATATTCACTAGACATGTTATAAATTATAAAAAATAAAATTCAAAATTGAGTTGTATCAATTTATTTAAATAAAGTAACTTGTTCAAGTTAAAAATATATACCACTTCTAAAAATATAAAGGTACCAAAAATTTAAATAAGAATAAATTATTTAAAAAAATTAAAATTAGAATAACATAATAATATACTTTTTACTAAAAGCATAAATTTTCTTTAAATAATAAAATATATGGAGGTATGTTGATTGGGTTGAATTACATGATGACTTAGCTCCATCCAATCTAACCCAATTCATTTATATTAAGTTGGGTTTCACTTATAATTGAGTCAAACTTGACTCAGCCCGAATTAACTTACCTTCATAGAGAGGGTACGTTTAATAGTAGTGACTTGATTATCTAACCCAAGTTTCATACTTATATCTTGGACTAAATGATATATACTTATATTTTAAGGATGTTTATTGGTTGAGTTACCTAATGACCTAGATCGATTCAATTCAACCCAACCCATTTAAATTGAGTTAGGTTTCACTTATAATTGAGTCAAACCTGACTCAGCTCGAATTAACTTACTTTTATATAGATTGTGGGTTTAATAGGAGTGACTTGATATCCAACCCAAATTTCACACTTATATCCTGACTAAATAAGGTAGGTATGTTTTAAGGGTGTTTATTGGGTTGAGGTACCTGATGACCCAACTCAATCTAATCCAATCCAACCTATTTAAATTGAGTTAGGTTTCACCTATAATTGAGCCAAACCTGACTCAGTCCAAATGAACTTACTTTTATATAAATTGTAGGTTAATAGCATTGACTTGATATCCAACCCAAGTTTCACACTTATATCTTGGAATAAATGAGATATGCTTATATCTTAAAGGTGTTCATTAGGTTGAGTTACATGATGACCCAGCTCGATCCAATCCAACCCAACCCATTTAAATTGAGCTAGGTTTCACTTATAATTGAGTCAAATCTGACTCAGTCCAAGTTAACTTACTTTTATACAGATTGTGGGTTTATTAGGAGTGACTTGATATCCAACCCAAGTTTCACACTTATATCCTGGACTAGATGAGATATGCTTATATATTAATGGTGTTCATTGGGTTGAGTTACCTGATGACCCAACTCGATCCAATCCAACTCAACCTATTTAAATTGAATTAAGTTTCACTTATAATTGAGTCAAACCTGACTCAGCCCAAATTAACTTACTTTTATACAAATTGTGGATTTAATAGGAGTGGTTTCATATCTAAACCAAGTTTCACACTTATATCCTGGACTAATTAAAATATGGTTATATTTTTATGTCATGAATTAGTTTACACAAACTTATTCTGACTTGAATTATTAATTTACTTAAACTCTTTAATTAATAATTGTGAAAATTGTTTTATTTTTCAATTAATTTAATACTTGAAAATTTATAAAATTCTTTAAAATCTCAATGCAATTAAAGTCGATCTAATTCAAGTGGATTAAGAATAGATTGGGTTGAATTTAATATATAAAAAAGGTAAAAAATAATATCCACTCCAACACAATATTTTGTTAGTGGATTGAATAATGAATTTACCTAGATCTTAATCAAATCATCTTGCAAAGTTATATAATTTTATGTCATGTGAGAATCTAACTTATCAATTGTCTATCTTATAAGTTAAGTTCTACAAGTGAGCCCATGTCTCTAACTAATAAATTTTAACCATTATTAAAAAAAACATTTTTTAATGTCAATTTTTTATTTATTGATTATGTGAGAAATTAACTAGTGTTTAAAGAATAAAAGAAAAAAAAACTATATGAAGTGGTAAATTTTACTCGTATACATAAAATATATTTCCTTATGTTTTCAATATCAACTAAACTATAACTCACTTTGATTCATAGGATACGTATATATATTCTGAGGTTCTCTAAAATATTTTTTTTATCAGAATTGGTAAAGTAGTTAAGAAAAAGAACATAACTTTTCTTTTATTATATATATATATATATTTCTCTCTCTCTCTCTCTCTCTCTCTCTCTCTCTCTCTCTCTCTCTCTCTCTATATATATATATATATATATATATATAATCCTTAGTACCTAATGGGTAAAACGTAAACTTTTGATCGAGTTGAGCATATATTTATGTCATCCTAAATTAAGTTCCCTCAACATGGAGGCTTTACTTATATTTATACAGTGATAAATGAAGTGGTAATGAAGTTAAATGATGATTTTAGTTGTCAAATTCTTATTTCTATATATTTTGTGTGAGTTCTCTATCTATTTTAATTGTCTATTCTCTTTAAAATTAGTGTTTACGGGGTATTGATCCTTAGTTAATTTTCGTAGTGCGATAAGAAAATATGATAACAAATTAATTCTATTAATGAAGAGTGGGATCATAAAAGTATTTGATCAGATGAAGGTATAAAAGTAAATATAGTTTGATTATACATTCTTTATGAGTTATTTATTTATCATTTTGGTAGAGAACAATAAGTTCTAAAAGTGTTGGAAACAAACAAATGCTTTTCGATAACATCGAGTGTTTAATGCTGTACATATCCTCACCTTCTTCTCTGAAAAGTCTCTGCATTTATTTGGAAGCTTTATCTGTCTAAAATAGTAGCATAAACATGGTCCAAGTCATTGAAATCGTGTCTCGGAAAAAGGGAAGAGAAAAAGCTTTTCACTTTCTTCAAGAAATTAGAAAAGCTTTTTACCTTGGTCATATCAACTACCAGACATTCCAGACAGGCTGCTAAACTGAGAATGTGTCCACACATTTAATGCACAATCACAAGGGTAAGCACTTCTTCCTCAACATACACATCTTTAACAAATCAAGAAAAGTTTTAAAACGTTCTCTCAAAAATATTCTGAGTTCAAAACTCCATGGATTAACAAGGACTCAACCTCAGACTAAGAACCATACAACACAGGCAGTATACAGAAACAAAATTTTAATCCCTAAAAAAACCTCAAATTTGAAGTAAAAACTTGACCCAGTCAAGATTATGCTAATCCAAGATGCATTTTTTGATAAAAAGGAGCCGCAAGAGTTGTTGCTCTGTGAATCATCAACACGAACGTTTCAGTCTGTCAAAAATTTCCGCATTTCGACTTTCTGGTGAAGAGTGAGATCGGGTGGGAATGTGATTTTGAACCTTATTCTCAAGTTTCCCTTCTTTGTTGGATCCTTGTGGTGAGGCAATCCTTCATTTTCAACAATCTCTTCATATTCAGGATGAATAACATTGTCGATTGGCACAGTTAAGTTTCTTCCATCAAGGGTAACCAGTTTCACAGTGTACCCTGTCAAGGCTTCAACAAGGGATATCGTTTTGGTCACCAGAAGGTCGGCTCCAACTCTAGTATAAACTCTGTGAAGTTCTTCTTCTATGATGAAAACAAGATCAGCTGGTATCATATTTGGCACCCGAATTCCCATCTCCAAATACTTTATCTTTGTGCCATTCTTCCAACCAGGCTTCACTTCCACTACCAATACCTCTCCCTCATCCTTACTGTTTATGCATCCATAAGGAAATTAATCAAACAACAAACTACAAAATTATACAAATTCTTCATGCTAAGGATAACGGGTTTTTGCAGTGTTTTCTGGGCAAAAGTTAAGAAGCAAATGCTACTCAGTAAGACAAACAATTACACTTGCTACATCAACCAGAACTACAAAAACTCTTGCAAAACAAATAAACAAAGGATGCAATACAAATCGAAAAAAGTGTCCACGCAATAGATTCAAGCAGCAGGTTCTCAAGTGTGATTTTTTTTCGCAAAGCACTCTCACCATAAAATGAAACACAAACTGGTGATACGTTGAGTCAAAAGTATTACGCGGTTACAAGCCCAGTTAGTTTCTTCTTTACACAATCTATACCCTTTTAATCCTTATCCGTAAACCCTAAATTCAAAACCCTAAATCAAAGAATTTTAGTACCCAGGATTTAGAAACCTGTTCACAGCTGCAGTTTCAGCCACAAGAACAAGGGTTTTGGATTCGCCGCAACCCACAACTCAGCTGCATTTTTTTTAACGCCGGAACTTTAGTTCTACCAAACCAAATCAAAACCATTTTCATAACGCCAGCACTGGGTACTGCACATTGGCATTAGAAACAAACGGGAATGCAGGTACTTCCAACGAAAAAGACAAAATACTCACCCACCAAGTTCACCGAACTTCCTCCATATATTAACCTTCTTGGTGGTTCCAGTGTATAATTCTTCAAGAGTGCAAGACAACTTGCGCTCAATTGGAGGAGCTTTTTGGAGAGGTTTCTGGGTGGAAGAGGCAGCAGGAGCAGCAGGTGCCACCCGAGCCATTAGACTACAATCAAAAAGTGCCCTCTTGTGGGAATCACTTAACACCTTCAAGAAAACAACACAGGTTAAAATAAAAATCGAAAATCGTTCGTTTAAATGAAACCCACCATTCAAAGATTGAATCTTTTGAATCTTTGTGACACCCTTCGGGGGAAACTAACCTCATACGCTTCAGATACTTTTTTAAACATGGATTCAGCCTCTTCCTTGTTCGTGAGATTTTTGTCGGGGTGCCATTTCATGGCGAGTCTCTTGTACGATCTCCTCAGCTCCTCTTCTTTAGCATTCTTCTCGACCTCAAGGATTTTGTAGTGATCAACAGCCACATCTGGTGTTTCCGCTTCTCGCTTTCGCTTCGTCATCTTGGCGTTTTTTTTTTTCTCCGATACACTGTTCTTCTCAGGATGTTCGGTTGGTTTCAGAATGTCGTGAAAAGGTCCACAATTCACAACGGGTTGACAGTGAGTGTGTCTACTCTGCGCTTCAGATCACCACTTTATACTGCAATTGTCATTCATGCAAATATTATTTAAGTTAAATATTTATTACCCTTTTGTTTTGTAGCATTGACTGTGAAAAATATTTGAAATAGGTAATTATGACACCGTTTATTGTTAATCTTTTATTACTCATAATTGCTACCAGATAAATATTTAAAATAAATCTTCAGTTGCATTAAACTCCAATCAAAATTCAGATCAGATCCATGTGAAATCAAAATACACTGTTGTATTATTACCAAGGGCATCCAATTGCCTGGATACTATTTTAAACATTTTACTTTTCCTTTTTAAATATTAATTACAACCCTTAAAGCATAAACCAGTTAAAAAACAAAGGAAGACACTTCATTTTTATGTTTCTAATAAAACAATTTCCTTCCCTGTCCCTGTCAATTTTTTTTTTTAGTTTAATGAACTGTTATTTTATCTTCTCTATTAACGTAATTTTTTTATATTAATTAAATAAAAAAATTTATGTTATCTTGAAACTTAAAAATTATTTCTAAAAAATGGGTTTTTATTAAAAAAAAAAACAATAATTGAAAAAGAACAAGGGAAGTAAATATCCATGTAACGCTTACAACACATTTGTTTACCTTTGATGATTATTATTTTAAAGGATATATGAAAATGTATATTTGTAAATTTTACTATGTAAGAAAAGTCTTCACTGTTAATATGTGTTTATTAAACTAATTTAAATATATTTACTATTCAAATACAATATTCTCTTTTGCATTATTTTTTGTATATATTTTAAGTATACTGTTGCATTTTTCCTCAAAAGTTTTTCTTTCAATTATCTTAAATAATTTTTTTATGTCGACAAAATTTTAATTATTTATTTTCTTGATCTATTTTCGTTTATTTCTTTCTCAAATTCATTTTTAATATTTTTAAGAAAAATCTACACTTTTAAAAGTCTTACACCCCAATATCCATTATCAAAGCAAAATTAAATTTCTATTATCAAAAAATAAATCTATTAATAATTTCAATTTCAATTTCAATTTATTTCATTAAAATATAAGTATTTATCCATTTGCAAACTTAAGTACTATAAATAGTCGCTTTAATTGTAAGAAAATTGTTCATTTTTCCTGTTTTGTAATTGAGAGATATGTAAGTAATGTTTATGTGATATTGGGTGCATATTAATTCAAGATTTTTTTTTTCAAATTTTCATGTATAAATGAATGCATTATTCCTCACTTTTAAAATATAACTAGAAAAATACCATTATAGAATTAAATGTAACTAATAAATTTCATCATATTAAATAATTAAATATTATTATTAAAAAAATACAATTTTTTACAAATTTAAAAGTTATCAATAATGAATCTAAGAAAAATTAGTTTTATAAAATATACTTTTATAACATAAAGAATAATGCTACATAAAAAATCATTATTCATTTTATAGATCTACAAAACTAGATCTCATCGTATCAGTCTCAGCATAACAATCAAGAAGCATATTAATCTAGGACAGTACAGATTGAGAAAGCATGTGACAATCCAAATATGACTTCCAGCTAGTAAAAACATATGTGCTAAGCCCTCATGACTCCATTTTTTTTCTTAAATATATATTTGGTCATATTTTTGTTGTTTTTATTCAATTTGGTCCCTATTTTTGTTTTGTGAATTAAGTATTCATTTTCGTCAAATTATGGTCAATTTGGTTTTTTTGTTCAATAGTTAACATTTTTGAATAGTATATGTCATGTGTCAGTTCCTGTTTTTTTTTTTAATTTCTTTTATTTCAATAAATTTGTCCATGTGTCAAGTCACAATTTTACCACGTGTCAGTTTGTGGTAGTATTATTTTTTTTGTTCAATTTAGTCCCTATATTGTTATTTTTGTTCAATTTAGTCCCAATTTTTGTTAAAATAAATCAATTTTGTCCCTCTCAAATTGACACTAAATTTAATATCTTTCATACAAATTATATTAATATATTTTCTAAAATTGACATTTGAATTTATTTTTTTTAAATTCAATTATAAATTATTAAATTTAATTATAAATTGAATAAAAATCTCATATTTAATTGCTAAATAGAATAAAATTATTTAAAATATTATAAGAATATAGTTATTAAATTTTTTCTTCTAATATTTATATTAAAAAATACTTTTAAAATGATATATAACAATGTTTTAAATATTCAAAATATTTTAGAAAAGTAAACTAATATTTGTAAAATTAACATTTAAATATAAAATATTTTAGATTTTAATATCTAAAATGCAATAAAAATATTAAATATTTTAAATTTAAATATGAATTTTACAAATGTTAATATATATTTTTAAAATAATATTTTAATAATATTTAAATAATTATATTCTATTTAACAATTGAATCTAAGAATTATATTCAATTTATAATTAAATAATATAATTTATAATTGAATTTAAAAAATAAATAATAATAACGTCAATTTAAAAAATTAAATGGTTCTATTTTAACAAAATTTGAGACTAAATTAAACAAAAATAACTAATATAGAGACTGAATTGAACAAAAATAACGAATATCGGCATTAAATTGAATAAAAATAAATAATACAACCACAAACTGACACGTGACACTAGCATTGACACGTGGCACAATTGTGACTTTATACGTGGACAATTTTTTTGAAATTAAAAAAATTTAAAAAAATAAAAAAAATAAAAATTAAAAAACTAGGAACTGACATGTGACATGTAATGTTCAAAGATGTAAACTATTTAAACACCGTTAGTGAAAAAGATCAAATTGACTACAATTTGACACAAATGAGGACCTAATTAAAAACAAAACGAAAATAGGGACCAAATTGAATAAAAACAACAAAAATAGACCAAATGTATATTTAAGCCTTTTTTTTATTATAACAAATATTTATTGAACTAATAAATAATTTTTATTTAAATTTATTATAAAAATAAATAATATGTATATATATTTTTACTATAAAATAGTTTTTTATTATAAATAATTATTTAAATTTAAATTTTTTTATTAAAGTGAAAATGGTAAAATAATTATTTTAATTTATAAAATAAATAAATTTAAGAAAACTATCATTAAAAGGGTATAAAAATGTATTATATGAATTTAAAGTAAAAGTTACTTAAAGAGTAAATTTGAAGAAAAAAAATGTGTAAACAAAGACGAATCCACATTTTATATAATCACTTTTATTGCAAGAAAAGTGTTCATTTCTCTAATTTGTAATTGAGAGATCAGTAAGTAATGTTTATTTGATATTGGGTGCATATTAATTCAATTTTTTTTTTCAAATTTTCATGTAGAAACAAATGCATTATTCCTCACTCTTAAAATATAACTAAAAAATTACCATGTTTGATAGAGTTATATATAACTAATAAATTTCATCACATTCAATAATTAAATATTATTATTTAAAAATACTCTTATTTACAAATTTAAAAGTTATAGTTAATGAATCTAATAAAAATTAGTTTTATAAAATATACTTTTATAACATAAATAGTAATGCTACATAAAAATTCATTATTCTTTTTATGAATCTACAAAACTAGATCTCATCATATCAGTTTCAACATAACAGTTAAGAAGTACATTATTATAGGATATGCAGAAAGAGAGTGTGTGTGACAATCTAAATATGTAGTCCAACTAATAGAAATATATATGTGCTAAGTACTCATGCCTCCATTTTTTTATTTATCATAGCAAATATTTATTGAATTACAAAATAATTTTTATTTAAAATTATTATAAAAATAAATAATTTGTATATATTTTTTACTATAAAATAGTTTTATATTATAAATAACTATTTAAAATTAAAAAAATTATTATAGTGAGAAATTTTAAAATAATTATTATAATATAATAAATAAATTTATAAAATTATCATTAAAAGGATAAAAAAATGTAATTATATGAATTTAACATAAAAATTACCCAAAGAGTAAATTTGAAGAAAAAAATGTGTAAACAAAGACGAATCCACGTTTTATATAATCACTTTTATTGTAAGAAAAGTGTTCATTTATCTAATTTTGTAACTAAGAGATCAATAGGTAATGTTTATGTGGTATTGAATCTAAAACCCTCCTTTTTATTTTGCCATAATTTTAAAGGGGTTGCCCCTAATCTAATGGGCTTAAGGGCTTACCCATAGGGTGTCCAAGGCCCCTAAGGCAGCCAAACTCCCTCTCGCTGCATTCTTGCAAACACAGTTCTCTCACATTCTCTCTCTTTCTCAACAGAACGCTCTATTAGGGTTTGGGGATTTATCCAACTTCAATTGAGTCCAACTTCTTCCTTCCGCTCACGTAAGTTACTTTCGATGCATACTATTCTCCTTTAGTTTAATCTTTGTGCTTGCCGTTAGGGTTCCTCGTAATAATCTCGTGCTCCCTTTGTATTTAGATTTCCAGCTCTTAAACCTGCTCCTGGAGCAGAAGTGCTCATTCGCTTAAGTGTTAGAACTTTTCGCTAGCTTATTTCCAAGTAAAGGAAGCTAGGGTTTCGAGTTTTAAATCATTTTGGCCTGTTTTAAGTCTGCTTGGTGTTTGTATAGATTATACGTTGTTGTGAATATGTGGGATGCCTTGCGTGGTTGTTTGGGTGTGGAAATGTGATTGCTATAGGTGAGAACAGGGACGAGAACTGATAATCTCGCCCAGGTGAGCCAGGCTCGCCTAAGCAAGATTGGCAGAGGCTCGCCCAGGCCTTCTGTGCGAGCTGTCGCTCAGACGGGTCATCCTTGTTTTGAGCGAGTTGATGCCTTGCTTAGGCAAAGAGAGCTCTCCTAAGCGAGCTAGTGTGAATGCTCCCTGTTCCTCTTTTCGAGCTCTCACCTAGGCGAAGGGAGCTCGCTGAGCGAGATTCCCTCTCGCTTGAGCGAGACCCTTCAGCCTGAGCGAAGAGGTAGGCGAGAGTGTGTCCTGGTTTGATATTTTCTCTGTTCTTGGATGTTTGGCATGTATTTGATTGAGTTATTATATAATGGCATGAGGTGAATGAATATGCATGTGTGAGAGGGTGTATGAGATGTGAATGATGAACTTGGATAATTCTTGGTATGAAATGAACATGAAATGGTTGGTTATGAAAATGGCATGGTATTGATATGAGATAAAAAATTCTATATGCATGGATTGAATAGGATGAGTTGGGTATGGATTTGATATGAGATATGGAATGATTCATGGGTAAGAAGTGATGAATTTTGACATGGTATTGGCATTAGGTACGATTCTATATTGGTGGATTTGGGAATGATGAGTTGTTATTGATTCAGCATGGAATATGAATGAGGAATGGTTATAAAGGTTGGTATGAGACTTATATGTGTGATAAATATTACTTTATTGATTGGGTATGTTTGGTCTGTGTTAGTGCGTAATTCCATGAGCCTCTAGGTGAGACCTCATGGTAGTGCTTCAGTGGTCGGGACGTAATTCCATGACCCCTGTTAGTGAAAGTTCATGGTGGTGCCCCATCTATATAATTTGGTAAGGATTCAAGGTAAGGTTGCATCTTGACACTCTAAGGAGTCAGCTAGTCTCACTTAGAGCGGACTGACTCTTGTGGTGAGAGTAGCAGGAGACCTGAAACTCATTAAGGGCTAACCTTGTGTGTGGGGGATTGAGACATTGTAACACTTGTAACACTTGTAATACTTAGCTCGGGGGTGAGCAAAGATATCCACCACAAGCATCCGCTGAATCCGACCAGATTATATGTATCCGGAGGAGTCGTGTCGAGTCTAGTGTATTGCTTGAGGAGTCATAACATGTTTGGATGATGTATGTATAATTGACTGTGAAAGTGTGTCTGATTGCATGATAAAACTACTTTTGGTTCTAACTTACCCTTTTGTTTTTGTTGTATGTCCTGTTTGTGTGGTTTTTCCTTCTTGCGATGATCATCAATTTATTGTTCCGCTGTGTAGTCTACATGGGTTGGATCATACTATTTTGGGCTTTGTTATAGAGCTATGGCCCATGTATTGGCTTATCCTTTAACTTTAAATGGATTTATTGTTGAACTTTGTATCCTCTTATGTTTTGGCATCATGGTGTGCCTCGAATATTGTAAGGAGTAAGGTTTAAACTCTTGAACCGGCGTTTCTATATCATTCTATGTGACGCTTCCTTTAATTAGTTTTATTAATTAAATGGGGTGTTACAATAATCCTATTCTAAGATAATATAGACCGATAAAGCATGTGACAATCTAAATACATGTTCCGGCTAGTGAAAACATATGTGCTAAGCCCTCATTCGTCCATTCTTTTTATTTGATATAGCAAATATTTATTGACTACAAAATAATTTTTATTTCAAATTATCATTAAGAAAAATTGTATGCACTTTTTACTATAAGATAGTTTTTTATATAATAATTATTTAAATTAAAAAATTATTAAAGTGAAAAATGGTAAAATAATTATTTTAATTTATAAAGTAAATAAATTTAGAAAATTGTCATTAAATGGGTAAAATATTGTATTATATGGATTTAAAATAAAAGTTACTTAAAGATTAAATTTGAAGAAAAAAAATGTGTAAACAAAAGCAAATCCATGTTTTATATAATCACTTTTATCGTAAGGAAAGTGTTCATTTATCTAATTTTGTAACTGAGAGATCGGTAAGTAATGTTTATGTGATATTGGACGCATATTTATTCAATTGTTTTTCCAAATTTTCATATATGATGGAATGAGATATAACTAATAAATTTGATCACATTCAATAATTAAATATTATTTAAAAAATACTCTTATTTACAAATTTAAAAGTTATAGTTAAGTAATCTAATATTTTTTTTTATAAAATATACTTTTATAACATATGATAATATTACATAAAATGTCATTATTATTTTTTATAATGTTACAAAATTATATTTCGATCAGTTTCAAAACAGTTAAGAAACACACTAATCCTAATCTAAAACACTACAGATTTAGAGAGCATGTGACAATCTAAACTCGTAATAATTGAGAAAAAACCAATAAAAAATCAAAACTCTAATAAAAATATAATTTCTTTTATTGGATCAGGAAACCAATCCATCTTCTTTTTTTTATCCTCCCAAGGCATCTCAAATAGGTCAATCTAAAATAAAATAATTTGTCTCCCCCTCTTCTTAGTACCTAGTAATTATCTTGATAAAGACATAGGTTATTAAGGGAGTAAAAAAGTACATCTGAATTTAGTTTTTTATTTATTTATTGAGTTACTCTTTTTTTTTTTTGTCATTACATTACATGATCATTAATTTTAAAATTTTAAAATATATTAAAATTATCTTTAAAATATCAAAACAATGTGTTTTTAATGCTCATCAGAATACAATACAACACAAAAAACTCAGCAGAAAAATCAGACTCATGTTATTACACTTTTGTTCTTGACCATAAATTTTATTAATTATAATAAAATAATAAAAAATAAAAGCTAGTTATAAAAATTATATAGAGTTAAATAAAAAGGCTCAATTATTCTTTTTCCAAAATAGGAACAGATTAAAAAAAAGATAGAGTGACTTATTAAATAATGAAACTCAATTCTCTTGAACTTTTTTATTCTCAGCCTATATCTATTTCATAGTAATCACTACTATAAAGATGGAAAGACGAATTATATGTGTTTAGATCGGTCTCTTTGAGATGTCTTGGGAGGAGAAATAGGAACATTGAGCGAATTTGTTATCCCAATCCATAAGAAAAATGAGATGATTGTGCTTGTAATTAATTACACATTTATCCTTGAAATTAAATTTCGTTAATTATAAGAAAATAATTAAAAAAATTGTTGTAAAAATTCTAATGAATTAAATAAAAAAGTTCATTTATTCTTTTCTAAAATAGAGACATATAAAAAAAGACTAACTCAATAAATAAAAAAAGTAAATTCATATGTATTTTTTTACTCTTTTAGCCCGACTTTTTCAAGGTAATTAATGAGAAGAGGGAGAGTCAAATTATTTGTGTTTAGATTGGTCTCTTTGAGATGTCTTGGGAGAATAAAAAAAACAGTGGGCTTATTTTGTGGGCTGAATTTGTCCCTCCTATCCATGAGAGAGAGAAAAAAAGATGATTGTTAGGGACGACGGTGCATAAGAAGAGCAGAGTGGGCCCATATAAATCATAATATTTAATATTAATTAATAATAAAATTTAAAACAAAATGTAATAAAAAATAAAACATTATTGAGATATTTTTTATTTATCTTTTGAATTATTTACGTATTGTTTTCATATCTCACTTTTACCTTTTCTTAAAGAAAAAAATTTATTATTTTTACTTTCATTTCTTGTATGTTCTCTTTTATTATTGAAAAAAAGCGCATATCTTTTATCTCTTGAAATATTAATTTAATAATGTCTTTTGTACATATTTTTTATGATTATAAAAGAAAAAACTATTGTACCGTGAGCCATTTTTGTTGTTTCTATCCCTATAATAGATTTTTTTTGTAATGAAGATTATTAAACAAAATTGCTGAATAAAAATGAAAAATGAATTTCTGGTCGACAATGTCTATTTATATTGAAAAAGAAATTGCTGAAAATAAAATTTTAATTCTAATTTAATTATTGATGAGTTCAAGAATATAAAGGAACAAATGATAACCCATACTAAATTATTTATTCGTTATCTTTGCCTTAATGACACTAATTAAATATATAAATTTTGATTGTATTACTTTGATGAATTTGAATTCTCTACTGAGTTTAATTTTTTTTGTGTTGGTTCTTTATTGTGCCTTCAAAACAACTTGATGACCATTAATTTTGAAATTTAAAAATATATTAAAAAGATATTTAAAGTACCAATATAGTATATTTTCAGTATTTAACGGAGGACAATACAAAAAAAACTCAGTAGAAAATCCAAACTCTATTTTGATTCCCCTTAAAACCTTAGTCAAGATACTGATGATTGTGCCTGTAATTACACACTTGTCCTAAAAATTAAATTTCATTAATTATAATAAAATAAAATAAAAACTTGTTATAAAAATTCTAAAGAATTAAATAAAAAGGTTCAAATATTCTTTTCTAGAATAGAGACAGATTAAAAAAAAAGGAGAGACTAACTCAACAAATAAATAAAAATCTAGGTATACTCTTTTTCTTTCTTAGTTAGTATGTGTCTCTTTAACGGTAATTACTAAAAAAAGGAAGGGGCAAATTATTTGTGGTTTCGCATGATGAAAAGGAACAGGAGTTGGATTTGTTGCTCCCATCCGTAAGAAGAAATGAGATGATTGTGCTTTTAATTGCACATTTGTTCTCGATCTTAAATTTCATTAGTTGTAATAAAATAAATAAAAAACCTATTATAAATATTCTAAAGAATTAAATAAAAAGATTCAATTATTATTTTCTAATATAGGGATAGAAAAAAAAAAGAGAGTAACTCAATATATAAATAAATAAACTAAATTCACTGTGTATTTTTTTTTTTACTTTCTTAACATGTGTCTGTTTCAAGATAACTTAACAAATAAAAAAAATTAAATTGAGGTGTACTCTTTTTCTCTTTTAGCCTATGTTTGTTTCAAGGTAATTAGTTACTAAGAAGAGTACTTCTAACAACAATCATGTTTCTTTTGTAAACTGTAACACTCAAACCATTCCTGCAATAAATCGGTGTTCCAATTCATCTTACCGATGCTGAATGAAATGTCAACATCCAATTCTTTTGATTTTCCAGACACAGAGAGAGAGAGAGTAAAAAAAAAAAGCATCATTCGTTGAGAAGACGAAAAAGAATCAAATATTAACGGTAAATGAGGGTTATGAATCCAATGAATCACAAGAAGAGGGAAATCCCAAGAAATAGAAATGGGCCATGACAAGACCCATCAAATGCTACAAACGAATCGAAAAGGTGCAGAGGAAAAAAATTTCTAGCAAGGAATTTGTCGTGTGAACCATCTCAGAACTTTTACCGGAAGCTTTACCAGACTCACAGCCAAATTCGCCAATCCCGCGCAGCAAATACAGCAAGGACACAAGCAACTCAATACCGATCTGCACAGTTCCCATCACACCATAATCAAAAATCACAAGCAAAATATTTCAACAACAGAAAAAGACAGAAAAATTTCTGAGAAAAAACGCATACCCAAAAACCCAGATAACTGCGCCAACAAGAGATAAGATCAAGGCCAAGAGAGCAAAGGGCAATCCGATCAAGAACCCTAGTGGCCTGCACTCGCAACCTTCTTCTCCCATGATAATTTGACTTGCTTCTTTGAATGTGAAGAAAAAAATGAGAGAAGTGATGATTTGGCTATGTAACGGAAAAAGCGTGTGTTGTGTTGAATTTTCAAAATTAAATTTAAAGACAGACACCGTCACGCGTACGACCGTTTCTATGAACAACGAGTGGCGTCTTGGAAGATTCAGCTATTGACAGAAATACCCTCACCAACTTATGCGTCGTTTTAGGGTTATGGGGTTAGTTTTGGTATTTCACACTGTGGAAGTTTCCTTGCGTGGTTCGTGAACGGCATTCACATGGGTTGGTTGTTGTTTGTTGCCGTCTTTCTTACTTCCTTCTGTCTCAAATCAAAGTTGACCTTTCTATATTATCATATTATTTTCTTATTTCTTCCATTATATTCACTTTTCTAAACATCATTCTATATTTGTTTTGTTAAAGATCAAGTCATGTTCAAACGGGGAGGAGTTGGGCATAAAGCCCATAAACCACAACTAGTTCAAGTGTTTAGCTGAGGGTTTCTTTTCTAGTTGGGCATTTCTTTCTGCACCCCATAAATTTACTTATGCCCATTTTTCCATTCATTCAAAATTGATTGAAGGTTTTTCAGGTATTAAAGCTATTTGAATATTTTGAGTGATTTTTTTTTTATTATTACTAACATGACAGATTTAATTTAGAACATAGATCAAATCCAACCAAGAGATTGTGAGGACTAATAGTCCATGTTATCCACATACTAAACTCGTTGCAAATTATGCAAATCAGAAGAAAAACAAAGACACATTCTAAAAAATATTCTAAATTAAAAATTTACACCACAAGCTACAGGTTATATGAGTAGTCTATCCTTAAATCTAAATACCCACATCCACTTGTAAGGTATTATGGACAATTTGTTGTTTTTTTTCTTCCTTTACTAATTTATATATTATTGGAGTAATGAATTTTAATATTTTATAAATTTTAGTTATTGCTTAAAAACATGGGCAAACGTTTGTTTTGTAATAACATTTAAATACATTAAAGAATGCAATTCAATCATTATAACAGTTAATTATGATATTTTGGAGTCATGGACTAGTTGGGCCTGCGTGAGCCCAATATGAGATAGTTAACGCATTTTAGGTTGGGCCAATGCAAGTTAGACTGACTTTTCAGTTTGGGGCTTTATTCCTGCACCCATGTTTTCTTCTTCTGCACACCCAAATTTTATAGGATTGAAAAAAATTTTAAAAGAGATATGGAGATGCAGGGGATCGAACCCTGTACCTCTCGCATGCAAAGCGAGCGCTCTACCATTTGAGCTACATCCCCTTTTGAAATTTTGTTTAATAATAATAGTTTTGTTATTTAATTCAAATTGATGCTAAAAAGAATCTAATTTTACGAATATATCATACTTTAGTAAACTAAGGTGAATGTATCACATTATAGTGCAATAGAATGATACGAGTAGTAAAAATATTTAATGAAAAATTTTAATTAATTTATTATTTCAACTTTTAGTATTTTTTTCCTTGCACTTTTCATGTATCCCGTGTGTAGTTCACTGAATTTTTAGATTATAATTGAAATTCTAGTTTGACGTTAATTGAGAAATTGTGAATTGTAATGGAGATTCGTTTGCGCATGAACATAATAAATTTTATCGCGTAACAAGTAGCAGATTAGCAAAAACTAATACTACATAATTAAAAAAAATAATCAAAAAGAGGGTCAAGCCGTGACTAATACTATGTTTTATTTATTTTAAAAGGAAAAAAAACTGAGGCCTAACTAAATCATATATTAATTTAATTTTAGAAGGATTAAATATGTTTTCATAATTTTAATTAAAAATTAAAATTAGTTTTTTTTCAAAACTTTATATTAGTTCAGTTCTACTATAAGAAAATCCTCAATTAAAAACAAAAAAAAACAAAAAATAGTTAGTCACAATAGTAATCAATTTAAATACTAATTTATAAAATTAAAAATTATTGGTTACTAAAATAGTTACTATTATAAATAAAAAATTATAATTGATTACTAAATTGGTTACTAATTAATTAGAGACTAATTTAAAAACTAAGTCATTTTGATAGTTAATATTTAGTGAACAATTTTTTTTATGGTCAAAACCATGGTAAGTAATTTGAAAAATCAATTTAGTGACCAATTATAATTTTTTATTAATAATAATGACTATTTTTGCAACCAATAATTTTTAATTTTATGAATTAGTATCTAAATTAATTATTATATTTATTAATCATTATTAGTCACTAAAAAATATTGCTAGTTAAAAATAATTAATATGTATCAAATTTTATAAATGTTCATAGTTAAGAATTTTTGAGACCTTGACAAATCAACACCAACATTAGCACACGAAAAGTAAATAAGTTTAAACTGAACCATTTGCACAACAATTATCATGTTAATTACAAAAACTTTAAATTTGGCTTTATTTAGATTATAATATGAAAAATATAGTTTATAGTCAAAATAAAAATGTTCAGCAAATGAATTTTCATCTTAATCTTTAATACTTTCATATAATAAATATAAACATATATTTGTTTTTTTCTTCCATCTCAAATTTTCTCCATATTCTTTCTATTTTTCTATCACATAATGTCCTATTTTACCATTGGTGATTAATATTTTACAGAAAGATATTTACTGATCTGAGATATATGTTTCCTGAGACTTTTCTTGTGGTATAGTATTTCTATATATATATATATTATATCATACTAATTTTCATGGTTATAGTCTTAGAATCCTACATTAAATATCTTAACAGAAACTGAACCACGCTAATTCCTTGGATGGAGTCTGAGTTTGAGGTAGCCACACCACACCTATGGTGAATTTAGATTACAGTGAAAAGAAAAAAAAAAAAAACTCATCTTTATCTGACAGAAAAACCAGCATTGTTTTACTTGTTTATAAAACAGTTGAGGGTATAATCGTGGAACCTTGTTATGATTCCGTATCTCATTCCTAGCCCCACAAATTAACCTCGAACTTTGTCTACATAGAAGGTGATTGTGCCACTATGTCCTTCTTCTTGTATATACAGATTTATACACGTATACATACAGACAGGAATACGTATAGATACGGATTCAATGTGGAAACAAAAAAGCTGTCACCACAAAACATGCATGAATACTTCCATGCATGAAAGACAAAATGTTCATCTCCACAATAAACGGTAAAGGGTTGAGGACCAGATCTTAAATATCATTTCCAAATCAGCAAAACATTTAGATTCAATGTGCTGCGCGGTTCTCACTCCTCTGTAAATCGTTTTCTATCTGTTTTCACAACCATTCTTATAACTCACTCTCTCTCTCTCTCTCTCTCACTCAAGTTCTTCAATTATTTCTATCCTACTGTCTCTTCCTAATTTTATATACAATATTTTCATTTGTTTCAAAAAAGGTTGTACAATTTTATGTTGTTATTACTAGGAAAGTTTTAAATATTAGATGCATTTGAGTAAATCATACTTGGAACTGTGATTTCAAACCGAAGAAATCGTTTCAACCACGAGTTTGAGTGAACAAATTTTTAATATGCTTAGAAGCACATTATTTTGGTATTTTTGGACACGCGTTTAGATTATAATTTTTCTATTTCTTTTTAATATTTTATTTCTTGAATCGAGTATGTAAGCACAATTTAAGATTTTTTTTTGTAGTCTTTTTAAATTCAATTTTTCATTTTTGGTTTTAAAAAGTTACCAAAATGGTTCGGAGTACTCGCCAACGATTTCGGTGGGATTTTTTTTTTTCTACAACTTTTGTTTGGTTTTTTGAATGAATTGATTTTTTATTTATTTAAAAGTGATTATTATATATATATATATATATATATATATTTTTTTTTTCAATTTAATATTTGTATTTATTTTAAGTTACACATTTTTTTCTTCACGTATGGCGTGGTAATTATTTATTAAAAGGGTGATGCTAATTGAATGTAATTCAGGAAATAGAAGTTATTAAATAAACAACCTTTATGCAGCATAAGAATGTTCTAATGTTTGGATGAACAATTTCCTATCTTATTATGAAATCAACTTTTAAAGTGATGGTTGCCTATTATGATTTAATTATATCCTTAATCAATGTGGGTGGGATCTATAATATACATCTTCACGAAAATAACTGTAAATAGTTTTCTAAAGTTAAATAAATCATAATGAACTTGACTATGATAAATTCTATTTGCCTGTAATATTATCTTGGAAAATAAATACGTGTGGGTAATTTAACTTTACAAAACTAAACATAATTTGCATCCCATTTTTATATATATATATATATATATATATATATATATATATATATATATTATTAATTAGTCACATCTCTAATTGAAGTAAGATCTAAAGTACACAATTTGAAAACCATATATTTTGTAACTATTTGCATTAACAGAAATTAATTAAAAAAAAAATACTAAGTTATACTTAAGGTGTCACAAGTTTAACAACACTTAAGGTGTGTTGTATCGAGACTAACTTAGGTGCGACAGAAGTTTTGGAAGGAAAATGTCTTTCTCTCTTATGCATATAAAAGATATACTTTATAAGATTGAGATATCTCAAATAATATATATATATATATATATATATATATATATATATATATATATATATATATATTTTGTTTCGGGTATAGGGACCAAACACCTATCTCAAACATTCAAATTGTCCTTTAAATCCTTTAAGTCCTTTTGTCCAACACTCACCTTTCGCTGTTTCGTTCTTTCTCCCGTTCGATTTCTCTGTCTTTATACGTTTGGTGGTCTCGGGGTACGTGTCTAAAAGATTCCGACACTTAAGTCGGTTCAAGTCCGATCGGGATAGTGCAATTAATGTTGTAATAAATGCGAGTGAAAAGTTCTCACATACTTCTCTTGAACTCCTATTTATAGTTTATAGTTTTTGACATGGACCCGTGATTAGAGTTTTTTTAATCATGACTCAATTGTATTACTTTAATTTACTTTTAGGTTACTAATTCAAATTTGATGCGGCCGCCCGTCCGGAGGACCGTGCATCCTGGCGGTTATCTCCATAAGTGTGGAGACAAAGTTCAATTGCAATGAACGCGGAAGCTATTCGATCGCAAGCTCTTTTAAAGCACTCCGAAAATATTGCCAACAACCTAAGGAATCGTCCGCCTGTGACAGATGGCCTGCGACCGCTTGTCTTTGGACCGCCTGACCGATGGTCTGGCTATATATATACATACATACTACCTATTCTATTTCTATTATATAAAAATGATTTCTCTTTTGAAACTTCACATTCCTTTTCAGTTTCACCTTTTAGTAACATTTTTTTTAAATTAAAATAATTATTCATAATAAAAAAGTTATTTACAATTATTATTTACATTTCACCTCTCGATAATTACTTTTTAAAATTTAATTAATTATTTACAATAAAAAATTATTTATACAATAAAAAATTATTCAAATAATTTATTTTTATAATTATTTTTAAGAAAAAAAAATCATTTTATAGTTTAATAAATTTTGCTAAAAAAAGTGGAACACATGTAGTTAATAAAAACAATTTAAATTGACAGAATTAGGTAAGAATGAATTGGATTTAAATTCACACAAATTTGCTCCTTTAAAGAGATTTTGTGACGTTAAAGTAACTATAATAGGGTGAGACCAGTTGCAGTTTGTGGCGGTGACGTGTACAACATAACCTCTAATTTTACCACCTTTTTGAAAGAAAATATATATATTTGTGAAGAAGGTTTTGAAAGAAGTACATTTTTGCCATGAATATGTATCCCATGTGGGCAGTGCAGAAATATCATTATTGGATGATTCAAAGTTGAAAAGGGAAAGCTGTGGGCTATAAATAATGTCTTAATAAATTGAGTGATATATATGTATGTATTAATTAATGTTTGAGAGAGTTGAATTATTGAGGTGGGTCTGTGTGAGTTGCAAGGTTTTGGATTGTGTGAGAGAAAATGTGTGGGGACCTCAGTGAAAACGACACCGTTGGATGGAGAAAATCGCAGAAGCAATTATTTTTTTCTACTTTGAGGAGCCAACACAGTTTTTGTGTCCTTCTACGCCGAGGACCATGAGAGTAAAGACAGTTGTGTCTTTTTTTGCATAGTACTAACAAAGTATGTCAATTAAGTGAAGCAAAAATAAGTGTTCCCCTCAATGGTCCCTTCATCCACATGCTTTCACTTTCATGCCTAATTTAAATCCCAATGCCATTCAGATATCAGGCATAAAATCAATATATAAAATATTTTATCATCATCTTTTGCACTATTATAACTATGTTCCTCCAAGTTAAAACAAATATGAAATTAAGAATCAATTTTCTTCTATCCATACATTAAACTTTCAATATCTAATCACACTCTTACATATTATTCTCTCTTTATATAAGTATATCTTTCAACTTTCTTTTCAACCTTTCATTTTATTCTTGCGTTATTTTGATATCTTCGGTTACAAAACTTATGTATGATTATTAGCTAGTGTCTTTTCAATTTCATAGTTCTCTTTTAAATTTTAACTCATTTTGTTTGTCATAATAAACTATATGTAATGATAATTAGTGGAAATTACACTAACAGTGTCCCTAAAATCTATTCGAAATTACACTAATTAGTATTTAATTTTTTTAAATCCAACACAAACCTCTTCTTAGTTCAAAAATCATTACATTATCAACCTATTATACGCTTCCTATATCCACTCTCTCAAGAAGCTTTAAAATTATTGCGTTTTACCTATCTTCGTAGACATTAAACATGTGTGAAAAAAATAAAAAATAAAAGACAACACAAAGAATTGTTGTGGTTACACAATTGTCCTACGCCGTATGTTAGGTAGATAGAGTCAAAACTGTGAAGAGTATCATTTTTAGTGGGACAATTTTTGAGAATGAGGTTGTTGCATGAGGTAATTGTTTTTTACAAAGTTCAGATGAATTACTTACTGTCAAATCATAGTAATTAAATGGAATTGTATTCTAACTATTAATTCTGTATTTTGATATAGTGATAAACACTCCATTTAAGAGATTTAAAAGTTGGTAAAAGAGTCAAAGTCGAAAAATTAATTTAATGCAACAATCGTTCAAAAGTATATGTTAATTTTTATTTTTAAAATATTACATCTTATTCTTATATATACTAAATAGATAATTGATTATTAAACTATACGTTAAATTTTTTCATGCATTTACAATAAATTGTATACTATATTTTATATCACTAATTTAATAAAAAAAAAATATATCTCTCAAGATTTGGATTAATACATAATTCAATCTTAAAAGCTAGTTAGTAAAATAAAATTTATCCATGCCCCTTACCTTCCCCTTATGTACATTTTTTAAAAAGTATATTATTAATCAATACAAAAATTCTAATATATATTCTTTCAACATTGACTATATATCATAAACTAATAAATTTGTAGGTTAAGTATCTACAAGAAAAAAACTCAATAATCATAATTAACTTCTAATAATGTCGTTCTAAAATATTATTTTAAGCTTCACTAATTAATACCAAACTAGGTTTCCATGTGAGATTTCTAATTATATCTATTATAAAATCTCTCTTATCTTTATCATTGAATAAAGGTAATAAATAATTATTCTATTTTCAATAAACACTTATTATTTTATTTCTTTTGAGATAAATAATTGTATTTCGTCAAGAAAAATAATTAATTCAGCACCTCCCGTGTTAAGATTGGGGAGAAAAATGAAGATGTACATAAAATAGGCTTTAGATCAATTAATTCAAATGTAAGTACATGTTAGTCAAATTAATTTAAGACACAACTTGGAATTACGTTTCATGAATCAAAGTGAATTTCATGAACCCTAATTTTGGAAAATTCCAACCCAAAGGAACTCTCAAGTCTTGTGTATTGATTGGAAACATTGGCATAGTCAATTTACGAATCTATATTGGTGTTCATAATTTTCTCTGCAAGTCATCAAGTGGCCATAGTGAAGTGTAATATGGGGTCTACCTAGCTAGTTAACAGCTTTGGGAAGTCACATAATGAGGAGCTTATCCAATTATACAGCTTTTCAAATATTTGATTATTAAGGAAACTACAGATAAACCTTATCGGTTTAGAGAACAAAAATGTACAACAGGTCAATTTCTCCACCAACATCACAATACCTTACATCACTTTCACTTCCACTGAACTGTTTCATCTTCTAACACAGTGACAGATATACCTTCTATCACTCTCTCTTCATACATATCCATTACAGAATATTGGACTATTTTTACACCACTTTTTCATAATACATATGTATGGACAATAGAAAAGAGAATTTAACTAACTGTAAAAATCCTGTTGTGAAAAAGTTCCATGAAAATAGGGTTTTTCTGACTAAAATTACCAAATGTCCATGATTGCATATATGCGCATCTCTTTGCAAATACTTTGGCGCATATTTTTAACTTAACCTTTTTTTTTCTCTTGTACCTATCATCTGCATTTATTTCTGTAATGCTTATATTAGCATACTGTATATATTTTTGTTTATATAATTTCCTTGGTACCCAAAAAAGGGCATCCACAAATAAAAATATACTATATAATATATTAATGTAGACCAACCTTGCAAGTAGCACACGCCCCCAAAAAACCATGAAAATACTTGTGTTTTGATACTCAGAGCTAAGTTGTGGTGGAGAGAGATCCCAGCCAGCTTCTTCTTCACACACTCTTGCTTTCCAGAAAAGGCAACACAGACATTTTCAAACTAATTAATTCATCTTCTATTGCAACCCTCAGCTGTGAAGATTTTCATGCACAGTGAACACTAAGTGGAGTTTTGTTTTGCTTTTGTTATTATATATATAAATTCATTCATTCGAAGGTTGAAATCTAGATTAATATTCATGCTGGCGGTGTCACCTTTGAGGAGCACAAGAGATGAAGAGCAAGGGGAGATGGAGAGCTTCTCTATTGGAACCGATGACTTTGCTGACTTATCAGAAGGGAACTTGCTTGAAAGCATCAACTTTGATGATCTCTTCATGGGAATCAACGATGATGAAGATGTCTTGCCAGATCTGGAGATGGACCCCGAAATGCTTGCCGAGTTTTCCCTCAGCGAGGAATCGGAGATAGTCTCGTCAGTTTCAGTAGCAAATAACAAATCTGATGACAGGAATGAGAATACTAGGGAGAAACAAGATGAGATTATAGCAGCCAATTTTTCTTCTGATTCTGGTTCGAATTCCGGGTCTAGTAGAGGGGAAGAGATAGCAAGCAAAAGTGATGAATCAACTCATTCAGTGGTGGTGAATCCATCCCCTAAGGAAAGTGAGAAAGGAAGAAAGTCATCCACGCATTCAAGGAATAATCCGCAAGGGAAGAGAAAGGTGAAGGTAGGTTGTTATTATTGTTGTCATTAATTCATATTTTGTTTAGGGTAATTCCAGGAAAGTTCATACACAGTTAAGTTAAAGTGAAAATGCATTTAGTGTTTGATGTATTGTACTGTAGTAATGAGTTTAGTTTGTGTTTTTTCTTGGGTTGCGTGAAGGTGGATTGGACCCCAGAATTGCACAGGCGATTCGTGCAAGCAGTGGAGCAGCTAGGAGTGGATAAGGCCGTGCCTTCGAGGATTTTGGAGATTATGGGAATTGACTGTCTCACTCGCCATAACATTGCCAGCCACCTTCAAGTACATATTCTTCAACTTTGTTCTCTCTCTCTCTCTCTCTTCCATAACTTTCAAACCAGTGACTCAAGAGTCAACACAAAAAAAATGAAAAATAGATTATGCTTCTCTAGAAACAGTAATTATTATTAAAGATAGCTAGTTTCTTTCTTTAGATATGAAAACTTTTGAAATTTAATTAAATTTGCGTATCACATAGATTCAAATTTATGCCTAGAGTAGTAAGGTTTGTTATACATTTAGCGAGATACTGTGCTGTTATTAGAACTTGACACATCCCAGTAGAAATTAAATTTACTAAGAACTTTGACAAGGATCTTATATCAGAAACACGAACCCTATGAATTGAGAAAGAGTTTAGTTTTATGAAAGAGGGTTCTAAAGTATGCAATTTTGGTGACAGAAATATCGATCTCATAGGAAGCATTTGCTAGCACGTGAAGCTGAAGCAGCAAGGTGGAGTCAAAGGAAACAATTCATAGGTGGAGCAAGTGTAGGTAGAGGAGGAGGAGGAGGAGGAAAGAGAGACGTGAACCCTTGGCTTGCACCCACCATGGGTTTCCCTCCCATGACACCAATGCACCATTTCAGACCTTTCCATGTATGGGGGCATCACACCATGGACCAGTCCTTCATGCACATGTGGCCTAAACATCTCCCGTATTCACCGTCTCCGCCGGCATGGCCGCCGCGAACAGCTCCATCTCCGCCGCCTCCGGACCCTCTTTACTGGCACCAGCATCAACGGGTTAACTCTTTATACTCTGAAAATTCTTTCAAACACTGTTGACTCGAAACACAATCACATTCAACTGGCAATAACTGTATGCCTGATTCATTGTATTGGAATATATAGGACAAGAAAAGCTCTTAAAGTTTCTGAAAAACAACCAACTTGCCCCTATTTCTTGTGTTTGTCTACCTAAATTAATAGGTTTATTCTTGTTTGATACTGCAGGCTCCAAACGCACCAACCCCAGGAACACCGTGTTTTCCACAGCCTCTGACAAGCACGGTAACTATTGACCTTACTTTTTTGGAACCACCTATGTTGTCTTCTCCTTCTAAATTTGGATCCTTCTGAGAAGAACCTTACTGTATACAATTTATGAAAATGGTGGTTCACTCACTGTAGAATGATAACTTGCAGAGATTTGGGTCTCAAACTGTTCCGGGCATCCCACCACACCATGCAATGTTCCAAATAGTAGATCCAGGCATTGGCATCCCAGCCACCACCCATGGCCAACCACCACCTCGTCCCCTCCTCGATTTTCATCCGGTAATTCCAACTCATTCAATGGAAAAACAAAAAAAATGTCAATTCTTTTGTTTTGCCAACTTTATTTTTTAATCAAGAACAAACTAATCTAGTAAATAGTACAGTTATTAACTTTCATTTAAAAGACTTAGTCAAGTATAGAATTTCCAGATATAGATATAAACAAAAACTATGATTAGTACTAAAAAAGTATCTTACTTATAGCAAATGTTATTTATGTTATGATACAGCTTTGTACATATTAAGGATTTTTTTTCTAAATTTAACAATCAATAGCTTTTTTTTTTTTTAATTACATTGGTTTTAAAATAAAAACAAATTTTAATCGTATTTTGAAATAAAATATATTTTTATTTGAAAGATCAAACTCACTCCACGAAATTATTACTTATGATATATATACTAAACCTAAGTTATTTTTGAGTGTGAAAATGTTTGCATGCTTACAAATTAAATCACGGAATTTTCTTCCTTTTTTTTGTCTCTATTAATTTCTTCTGTCATTTTCTTACTTGACTTTCTGTCATTCTCTCTTTCTCATCGTTGGTCCGTGTCTATAAATCCAAAGTTCTATTAATTGGATTCACAACATAGGCGACGAGTTAATTCCATTTTTCCTTTCACACACGACACAGGTCAATATTTTATAAAAATAATGTTGCATGGTTAATTTAAGTTATGTGTGCATGTTTGTTTTGACAGTCAAAGGAGAGCATAGATGCAGCTATTAGTGATGTTTTATCAAAACCATGGTTGCCACTACCACTTGGCCTTAAAGGTCCAGCCCTTGATGGTGTAATGGGTGAACTACAAAGACAAGGGATTCCCAAAATCCCTCCTTCTTGTGCTTGAAATCCAGTGTGAAGGCCTCAAAACCCTAATTCGACGACTTCTCAGTTCTCTTCCATGTATTCTATGCCAGAATCTGCATCTTTGTTTCTAGTTTATACTAAGAGGGGAGAGAAAAATAAATATATATATATAACTTTTGGAACCTTCTTCTTCATGTACCACTAGTATTAATGTGAGATTAAAGGCTGTGATTTTTTATTAGTGTTAGTTAATATATACGAGACTAAAATAAATGATGAGGAATTTCAGCAAGTACTGTCACATATTTTTCTTCTTAATTTGGTAGACTTTTTAGCTTTTAGTTAGTATAAACTGTGACTTAGCTTTCGTATTTGTACCACTAATAATACCTGATATACGAAGGCCAATACCACTAAAACCCAGTGAGATCAATAATTATTACAATAAGCAAATTGCACAATTGAATGGTTATATGACTGTTTTTTCTCCCTCGGATAATTAAAATGAAGAATGTATTGTGACACTGTTAATATCGTAAAATATTTAGATTTAACAAGCAAGGGTTTCTTTTGTTGAAGACCATAGTTCCCCAATTGGTGGGGATGGGGGAGGAAAAATCGTGATTTTTAGTGAAAGAGCGAAACACATGTTTGTGATATAGAAACGAATAGACTATAAAATTTGCATTGGTTTAAATTATTTTCAGAGTTTTTTTTTAACAGTTTAGTATAACCTCTAGAAATACACTACTAATAAACACTATATGTTTTTTTAGTGTTACATACTTAAATAAATCTCAATCCCTTAAAAAATTAATCAATGATTAGGAGAATATTAAAAAAAATTAATATACCTTATGTCTTGTGCTTATTTTAAAAGTTATCTTCTCCCTATAATTCTGCCAAATTATGATGCACCGATATTTCAACTTGTCATGTAGCTGGGTTCGATACGTATCGTGTCCGATACTTTAAGATACTTTAATGATACTTATCAATGAAATATATACTTGTTAACTTATTGGCAAATATATCAATTCGTTTCAAGTAGTAAAATGGTAGTCCAAGTGTCGTTTTTCCAAGGGATTTGTGTTTGTTAATCTATTTGTGATTATTTACTAGTTTTAGCAATTGTGAAAAACATTTTTAATTCAATGTAAAATAAAGCATGCAAAATTATAAAAATGAAGATGTGATTCGATAAAGAGCATCATTAGGATTGGATTTCATGAATTAATGTAACGCTACACAATATATACATCTCTTCGTACTCACATTCATGTTAAAAGCATACTTACTCTAATCCCTTAGAAGCAATTTCTAAATCATATCTTAAAACTCTAATTCCTTAGCCATTTTAGCATACACTTTGCATTAAGATCACAATTCTACAATGACCAAGAGTTAATGTCTATTCCTAGATCATAACTCTTGGGATGTTTTATCCATGTCTAGTTCCAAATTCATTTTCCAATGATTTAGTAACAACAAAGAACATAATATTCCTATCATACACATTAATAATCAAGATAGAACAATTGAATACGAAGGAAATCATATTGCATAGGAAAAGTCACATAGTGTATGAATTCATTACATCCAATCCTAATGAAAATAGAGATTAGCTACTCCTAATCATCTAAAACATACGAATTTGATGAATTCGCACGAATAGATGGAAGAATTCGCTGTAATTTCATCCACAAGGTGCCCTTGACCGAAGCTTTTTAGTTTTTCTGCGTTTCCACAACAAAAAGAACTAACTTCTTTCCTTTGATTCTCGAAACTTAACCAACTAAAAAAGTCTGCTCGCTGGGCGAGCCCTATCTCTCGCTGGGTGAGAGATCACTAAACTGTCACACAACTGTTGTGTCTCGCTGGGCGAGACAGACTTCTCGCTGGGCGAGTGGGGGGCTTTGGCTGGGCGAGATGGTCCTGACAGACAACTTTGTGGTCTTCCATTTTCCTATACAATTACCTATACAATAATCTAAGAAAAGAAAAATACTTCTAACTAAACAAAACACAAAATACTAATAAACTATCTAAGAAATAAACACCAAACACATGAAATAAAGACAAATAAGAGAGGTTAATAAGCTTAAATACCAAGTATTTATCAAGCTTATCAATACTTTATAAATTTGTAGTACATTATAATAAAATATTTGAATAATGACCAATTTTAATGACAAAAAATAATTAGTCACTATATAATGACCAAATTGACAACTACAATAGTTTCAAAAAAATTTAATTGATTTCTGAATTGATAATTAAAATAGATTCAATTATAAATTGGGTTTTAAATTGGTCACTAATATTAGCTACCAGATTTTGATTACTAAAATAATTGGTTTTTAATTAGAAAATTTAGATTCACACATTAAAAATTATATATTTATTATGTTTTTAAGAATTATTATACACTTTTCAATATTTTTATTATTTTGAAAATAAACATATCGACATATTGGATACATGTCATATCCGATACACGTATCGTATCTATGCATCATAGCTATCAAATTTTATATTTTATATACTTTGGTGTGGTTCAAGTACACCTTTGAAACATTTGAACTTAAAGAATAGAAAAAAATTGTTTTTCTTTTCTGCATCCCATGTTTCTTCTCGTGTCCTTAATTCTTTAAAATGATCATTTTGTCTCTTTCTCTTCTATAACAATAATGAGATTTTGTCTTTGCGGTGACGCCTCTTTCATGACTAATCCAAAATCAGGAAATAAATAATGTAAAACTATTAAAAATAAAATTTATCCAGCGATGAAAAGTGGGATAAATACAAGTAGTATCTATTTATTATTTATCCTACCAAAAATTATTTCTTTTATTAAGTATTTATGAAAAAAAAAACACACACACACACACATATATATATATATATATATATATATATATATATATATTAATTTTAAAACATAATTAAAGTAAATTACATAATTAAATATTTGTATAAAAAAATTGACCTTTCTAAAATTTAAATAAATTCGTTCATAAAATAGAAGTTTTAAAAAAAATAACCTTCTTAAAAACATGTTTAATTTGATAAATCAAAATAATATATATTCAAATTCTAAAAATTATCTAATAATTAATATTTTTTATCAATAATTTTATTTTTATCACTATATTTTTAAATATTCAAATAAAATTTACTAACAATAATTAAATAGTTAATATCTAATGATTAGATATCATGGTAATAGTAGTCATTCTGTCAATAAACATATAATTAAAATACATATATTTAATATCCAGATATATTTATTATACATACATCAACCATTACAGATCTTTTTATCATCAAACACGATTAAATTGAAATTTGTTCGAAAAAAAAAAAAACAGTAGCACAATGGAGACTCGTTGTAGTGGAGGCGGCGGAGGCCCATAAAAAAAGTATTTAGGCCCAATAAAAGGAAAGCTTGGGCTTTGAATGCCCCTGACATAAAGCCCATGTATCTATTTCCAGCATAAAATTTGGGGCTTCATGCACCTTCATAGTTTCTCCTTCCACAATCCAAAATACAAATTTTATACGTGGGATAGTTTGAAATACATTATTTTACATTTTTTATTTTATAATTTAAATTATAAAATAAAAAACATAAAACTTGTATTTTAAATCGTGTAATTTAAAATCTTTTCATTGTGAATTTCAGAATTTAAAATAAAAAAAATGAAATTTTTAAATATAGAAGATGCAGTCCAGGAAGAAGCGGTATCCAATTTTTTCTGAAATTTTTGTGTTGTCTTCAGTTAAACATTAAAAACATATTATTTTAATATTTTAAAGATAATTTTAATATATTTTAAAATTAAAAATTATTCGAATATTTTAAAAAAATTCAGACTAAAAAAACGCCCAAAAAGTTGCATGTTTCCATAAATTATCCTAATTTGTCGGTCAGACATGAAATAGAAAGTCAAAGTGTCTCCACCTAGTCATCCGAAAAGACATGTTGATGTTGGGTACTTGGTGTTTGTCCATGTCCACATCCCAATTTTGCTTTTACAATTTCTCTCCGTTCATCGCGCCACGCTTAAACAAACTCTCCCTTCAACATCACTCCAACTCCAATCCAACATCACTTGCTTTTACCTAATCATGTTACTCATTCAGCTAACTTTACCAATTTTCCTCCCAAAATCAATCAATTTCATTATTCTTTAAGCAAACGCCATACCCTATCTTGCATCATTTTTTCTAATACCTTTTTCAAACACTGATTAATTACAAAAGTCCACTGGGTTGGTGTAACTAAATCTGCTTCATTATCTACACCCTTCATTGCCTCTTATATTCCCCATTTAAATAAACAACAAACCCCGAAAATGCTACCACGTTTTCTTTTCATTTCTGTGTTTATCAATTTTTTTAAACAGTACCCATCATTCAATTTGTCAACACTAGTTTAAAATATAGTTTTTTTTTAGTTAAGGTTAAATTAGAATCAATTTGATATTATTAATCTTATTTTTTTCTTTTCTGAATTAAATTTTTAATATATAGATCACATTGCATAATAAAGTATTTAAATAATAAAATTGGATGGGAGAAGGTAGCAGATTTAACTCCCTCTATTAACAATTTAGAGATATAAATTTAGTTTAGTGAATTTAGAAGACATAATGGGAGAGGTCGGAAATTCAAATCTTCCTCTAACTACTAATGTTGATAAAAAACATTATTGTTTTATTGTAATAAAGTATGAAAGTATCATTGTTTTTTCTTTTTCAGCTGCCGTAGTGCTTTGCATGTACGTGGACCATCTTCAAATTAAGACAAATGTGACCCAACAACAAATAATTTGGTTTTTAAAATTGCAGCCGGCATTGATAATTAAAAATGACATAGTTTAAGGTTTAATTGTTGTTGAACTAGGGTTAAATATTTAATATAAAATAATATTAAAACATTAGCCTCTTTGCATCATAATTACCTGATTTTAAACTAGTAAATTTTACTTTTAAGACCAACTAAACTGCTATGTTGTGTGGTTTTATTAAGAATACAAATACCAATTGTACAAACGAGTCTCAGTGTTTTAAGGAATTTTTCACATTTGAATGTCTGAGGAGGAAAAGAAGTAAAGTGGCTACCTTGTTTCAAAGTTTCAAACTCCCACTTCCAACCTTCTTTATTTTCAACTTCAGTTTTCATCATAATTGCCTTAAAAAGGAGGCTGGCACCAAATTAATTTGGAATTCAAAGGGAAAAAGGACTCATCACAGCAACAACAAAAAATAAAGGAAAAAAATAAGATGCTACTTTTGACTTGGACCTTAATTTTCTCTCAGTGCTACACATCTTTGTGTTTCCCATGGTAATGGTGCCATTCTCAAACCTTTGCACATGCAGCATGCCATAGAAGTCATCATCATAATACCCCACACTCACACTCATTCTTCTCCCTTCCACAATCCCCGCATAATTACTCGGCCATTAATGTATATCAGCTTATAAAATCACCCAACAAACACTCACCCCTCACTCTCATTCCACACTATGGCTTCTTTTGGAAACCAATTATCTTTCTTTTTGCTCTTTCTGCTTCTCATCTCACCCCAAATTCAAGCCAGAAAAGGCAAGGTTTTCAGCTTGTTCTCCCATTTCAGAACCATCTATAATGTCAAAGACCCTCTCCAAAAAACTAAACTTGAATCTCCAGCGTTAGCTCCAGGACCAGTAACATTTGAACCAGCATCAGCACCAGCACCAGTAACATTTGAACCAGTATCAGCACCAGCACTCGAACCAGCATCAGCACCAGCACCTTCGGTTGAACAAGCAATTGGGTCAACAATACCATCAGGGCCAGCACCAGAGCCTGAATTTTCAGAAAGTGGAGAGGGGTATGGTCTCTATGGTAGGGGCTCTTATAACCAATACTCTCCCACCAAGGACACTCCTACCACCACAAACTTTGAGCTTCTCAATGAAGACTTCAATGACGAGAGCTACAAAAAAGGCTACCCCAAAACCAACTTCTACAGCAGCAGCAGCGACAATAACAATGAAGAGTTCAGACACAATGTGAACAACAATGAAGAGTTCAGAAACAATGCCAACAACAATCAAGAGTTCAGACACAATGTCAACTACAACGAAGAGTTCAGAAACAATGCCAACAACAATGAAGAGTTCGGGAACAATGACAGCAAGTATGAAAACTTCAGAAACAATGTGAACAACCATGAAGAGTTTAGCGTCGATGACAACAATGATGAAGAGTTTAGCATCGATGACAACAATAACGAAGAGTACAGGAACACATACACTGGTGGCTACGCCAGCAACTTCAACAATGACGAGAGAAATTACCAGAACAACAACTATAACGGCAATGGCTATAAGGGGAAGAGAGAAGGAATGAGTGACACTAGGTTCGTGGAGAATGGTAGGTACTCTTATAATGTGAACAGTGTTAATGAGAATTATAACCTTAATGGGTACGAATCAGAGAGAGGAAATTCTGCTGTAAATGAAGGTTATCGTGAGAAAAGTGAGTATCCGAATGAGTTTGACACCATGGAAGAGTACGAGAAGCAGCAGCGAGAACAAGGTTACACGCCTTGAGTGTTTTTAGCTTTTGTATTTTTGTGTGGTGAAAGAGTGAGAGTGGGAGAAACTCAAGGCTTACACATTGAAAGGAAAATACTAAGTTATGAGATAATTTTTACGATTTAATTTCTCCTTTCATCCTTGATCTTGCACAGTTTCATGTTCTGCAGATCAAAGTGATGGAAAGTATGCAGTGTTATCATTTGTGCAGTGTGAGGTTTTACTTTTTCTTTTAAGTACTTTACCAATTGGAAACTATATAGCTTTCTGTCTTCATGTAACAATTTCAAGGCACAAAACTTAATGCCTTATTATATTATATGACAAAACATTATTTGATATTTGTATCAAACATATACAAATTTCCTTCTACATCAGGATGCAATTTATTTCCATTTATCTCAGGTACACGTTAATCCTTAATTCCACTCCACAAGAATTCTCATTTCATTCTTCAAATGAATTTTGCCACTTTACTAGGCACCTTATAAGATGATAGAAAAACATTGGCAAAGATGACAAGGTTGAATTTATTAAACACATTCAACCACTAAATGACATTTTCTTCTGCTTCCAAGACAACAACTTTCACTCATCTCCAAAACAAGTTTCCACACTTATTCTCTTCATACATTTATACCATTCACTATAGAGATCTGATAAATACTTCCATTAGAAGCAAGTAAAGTGGTCAAATCATTAGAAGTGTATCTATTCACAAAGTCACAACGAAAGGTTTTCATGAACGAATCAATCATGTTGAAACTGATTGTCATTTTACTTGTAATTGTCTTCAACTTGTCACTATATTTTTATCATGTATTCCTTCAACTCTATTAGATGCAAATATATTTACGAAGTTGCACTTCATTTTATGTTTTCATTCTTTATTTGATAAACTCTCGATGCATTTAACCATTTCATTTAATTGTGACTTTTAGAATTAGCTTTGTTTATTATATAATACATCTCTAGTAACAATTTCTGCACAATCCTTTCGACTTTATTAGATTGCAAATATATTTACAAAGCTGCACTTCATTTCACGTTTTCATTCTTGATTTGATAAACTCTCGAAGTATTTAACCATTTCATTTAATTGTGACTTTTAGAATTAGCTTTATTTATTATATAATACATCTCTAGTAACAATTTCTGCACAATGATACACAATCCCTTTGTATATTCCTTTGGTTTCTAAAGCACTGATGTCAAACGAAGACAAACATAATCAGAAGATTGACATAACTATTTACCACAAAATTATGAACACTCAGCACCTAAGGAGCTTTTGTAAGAGTTTACTTAGGCTATGAGAAAATGAAGGTATCATCCACAAAATATTGGAGACAAATATACAAGTTCTCTTTATCCACCTTAGTTCCAGATAACAAATCGTTCTCCATAGATGACTAACTTATCACTGCTTATTCTTCGACTGTAATTAAAACAAAAATAGAGTCATAAGAATTCCTTTACAGACTTTTCTTCAATTGGAAAATAAACTCATTATAATTAAAAAAGCTATTAAAAGTGATTTTTGAACAATTAAACTATTTATTCTTTAATTTGAATATGAATTCAGAAAGTTTGTCATATCAAGTTGAAAGATATCATACCATTATGATATGATTTCCATGTCCGGTTTATGTTTCGAAGGTTTTTAAACTTAAATCACCCAAACAGGTCTAATTTAATTGAATTTCGTAATAACAAGGGGTTTTTTAGATAAATAAATACGAAAAATATAACAAAAAACCAAAAAATCCTTTACCATAATAAAAGTTTCAAAATGCCCTTAAAACTATTACAGTATAGAAGAAGAAAAATGTAATTTTCTTTTTTTACTAAAATCTTCTGAGACAAGCAGAATCCTATGTTTTTTTTTTTTCTTTAAGACCACTCTCACGTTAAAAAAAATTAAAAAAATAATTTACTAAGTAGTGTACTTTGACACCAAAAAAGTATTACATTCATTTAATATTACTGTTCACTATTTTTCACATTCTCATTTTTTTTTTGACAAACACAGATTAATGATCGCTGTGTTTTTTTTTAATCTGCAACTAGTATATTAAAGGCTTAATTCGTCTTTTGGTCCTCTAATTATGATGTCGGGTTCATTTTGGTCCCTTAATTTTGTTGAGATTCAATTTAGTCCTCCAGTTTTTTAAAACAGTTTAATTTGGTCCCTCCCGTTATCTTTGGTTAAACGGCGTCAGAATAGTGCGCCTGTGTCACTTTGGAACAAAAACGTGGCAGGTTTTTTAATATCTGAGCATGAATGTACTGTGATGAGGTGGCAATGAATTATATTGAGGGAGAATTGGTGAACCCTAATTTCACGATTCATCTTCTTTGTTTGGGAGTTCTCCTTCATTTGGTGGATGTTGTTCGTGAATGATGTCGAGAGGGCAGTCTTCTTGTTCTTGGTCGTGTAATTCGCGGGGATCGCAAAATCCAAGCTCATCCAATCATGGTGGTGGCTTTTCCTCTCAGGGTGGTGGCTTTTCGTCTCACGATGGAGCACCATATTGCAACCATATTTCGTCTCACAACCCACTGACGAAAAAGAAACGGGACCACAACCCACTCACCATATAAAC
>Ga0214543_1002441_pt1 | contig 36483 bp, 16 predicted proteins | sample CNSS2metaG_FD_160094 | JGI IMG/M metagenome (GOLD analysis project Ga0214543, IMG submission 160094) | Root nodule microbial communities from cowpea collected in UCLA plant growth center, Los Angeles, California, USA - CNSS2 | ecosystem: Host-associated > Plants > Roots > Nodule | place: USA... | reverse complement strand
AACCAGGAGCTGACACGTGGCATGTACTGTTCAAAAACGTTAACTATTTAAACACCGTTAGTGAAAAGGACCAAATTGACCACAATTTGACGAAAATGAGGACCTAATTGAACATAAAACGAAAATAATGACCAAATTGAATAAAATCAACAAAAATAAGAACCAAATGTATATTTAAGCCTAAAAAAAATTATTTAGTATTTGAAAATTTTATATTTTTTAACTGAATTATTGTAATATAACTTTTTTTTTTAATTAAATGACATAATTATTATTTTGTCTTATCACATCATTTACTTATATATTAAGACATGAGATTTTATGATAAATATAAAAAGATATCGTAGTTAATTAAAACAACAAAAATTATTTATTATTTTATATAATAATAATATCATTTGATACTAATCACATTTTACATCTCTAAACACGTAAAAATTAGTAAACAAATTAATGAGACAATATAATATTCATATCATCGAATTAAAAGAAAATTGTAATTTTTAATAAGTCAACGGACTAATATAAATCTTTTTGAGTATTTATAAATGAAAAAATTTAATAAAATGTTAAGTAAAAATATAAATTTTTTTAAGAAACTTTATACTTTATTCTATCAGTGAGAGCTGGAACATGACTCGTCCTTACTGCTGCTCAGGTTCAAGATGAAATAAAACTCATAAAGACTCTGTTTCTTCAAAAACAAAAAATCAAGGTGTGCATTTAGAAGTTATAGGACTACAGGAAGAAAAAGCGAACTAATGGATAACGTAAAAAAAATGTATGAAGAATGGTAGCCCAAACCAAAGTGGCCCAATCTGGTGGATGTTCCTTGCATGAATGGCGCGTACGGTAAACAAACAACAATGCTGCATCTACCACCGCATTTATTTGTGACTTAAAGTCTTCAATCATCGATTCGACCAAGGCTTCCCAAAAAGTTATCCCAACCAAAAGTCCATTCACCAGACATCGGAATCTAAGATCCACCAAACCTTGTTTAGTCGGAATCTGAAATTTTCCGAAACCTAATTCTCCCAATACTCGTATAATCCGAATCTCCATCTCTTTCTTCTTTCTCCAGGTTGTTTCAGTCTTCGAAGATGGAAGCTGTTCCGGATCAAGACACTAGTATATGCACTCACTGGTAAAACTCTATGTAAAAATTGATTATGTTGTTTAATTGCTTTATGTCAAAATGGTAATAAATAAATAAAATCGTGGGAAATTGGGATTATTTGTTTGGTAAATGGAAGCATTGCCTTTTTTTTTCTCTTATGCATGATGTTTGTTTCTTTGTATTGATGATATGTTTTCAGTGATCGGGCTGTCCCTGTTGCAAATATTGACTTGCATTATGCTCATTGCTCTCGGAAACTTGAAAAATGCAAAATCTGTGGTGATATGGTTCCCAGAAAAAATGTGGAGGATCATTATTTAAACACACATGCACCGGTATGTGAAGTTCTCTGTCATTTGCTTTTTGTTTTCCAGGTTCAATTGTGTGGAATGTACACGAAATTCGTATTACTTGGAATTATTTTTGTGTGATTGTGATTGCAATTTTGGTAGATGGTTATAGGATTCTTGATTGCCTAATGCCGATAGTTCAAGACAAATCAAATTGTGAATACATATGCTGAACTTAGGTGGTTGCCTCTACATGCAGAGTTATTAGCATTGACAAGAGTAGAAAATTTCAAGTGCTTTTATTTAAAAAATTGCCAATCTCATTTAGTGTATTTTGTTTCTGCATCTAGCATAGATGCAAACACATGCAGTGTGTTATAATCTTGTGGGAGGGTTCTTGGGTTTTAAAACACCAAACATATGCATTGACACCAAAAGTTCTTACAAGGTTCAAGAAGAAAAAATTAGAACCCAAAACGGGTTCTGAGCAAAAGCTGAGAAAAACAGAAATAAAAAGAAAAATACTAATGTTTATTGAATTACTAGCAATAAAACAATGAATCAAATTTGAGGTGATTTTTTTCATGGGTTTCCCCTTTCTTCAAGACTATAACAGAGCAAATGCTTAGTTCCCAAATCTAACTGATCTGAATACCTTTCCTTCTACAAGGCTATTCCAACTATAACAACTTACTAATTCTATAACCAGTCTCTATCTAATTCTTTAACTTCCTAAATTCTATTAGGAGGACACTAAAAGCAAAGAAGAGCCTAAGAGCAATCATAGTTTATTGAGTAAGAAATATTCACTGGAACACATCTAGAAGTCCTCTTACCAGAACATGCAGATGAAATAATGTACTTTGTTGGCTGGAAAACTTGAAATCTGGGAGGGCATGCTAAGAAGATTTCAGTGCGGGATATCTAATGGGTATTTTAAATACTTTATCACCCATCCTAAAATTGAATTGGACTTAACAATACCGGTCAATTAAAAATTAATTCATAAACACACGGATGGTTTGGATTTATGAATGACGTGCCTGGAAAGATGGACTGTTGGACATTTGATAATAGTGAAGGTCTCATCAATGGGGATATAAAGAGTTATTCTTAAAGTAGATTTATTCATGGTTTTTTTTATTTTCCCCTTATTTCGTAGAATATAACTTCATCCTCTCCTAATTGTGGTTTATTAGGTGTCGTATAAAGAAGATGAAAAATTTGCGGTAGCAGTAAATGTATTTTACCAATTGATTGTGTCATGGTTATTATATGATTCACGGCTGTGGATGCTTAAATCTATATTTTCTGCAAATCTTATTTGGTATGTGCCTTCAATGAAAGAACCCATCATATCATTAAAGGAAGAAAAATGGAAGAATAATAAAATCTGGAATACTGATTTATTGGATGTGTTAGGGCTAACATCATCCTCAATAAACAATGAAATAGTTGGGTACGTACCAACACTTGCATTTTCTACACGCAACTGATACTATTGTGCTTGGATACTTCATTGATACATATGAAGGAAGTATCTAAGCCTCTAAGGAAAAGCTATGAGAATCTAAACTTTATAACATGAGACATAGAAACACACATAAGATAGAAACACGGAATGATTTTCTATCAATGAACTACAAATGAAAGTTGTATGTTATCCTCTTTATCTTCTGTATATTCTAAAATCAGTTGTATTGAAAATCAAATATGTATTTTATCTAATACATGTATCATATTTGTACATCATAATTGACTATACGTGTACCCCCTCTTTGGAACCCAGCCTCCTTGGCAAACTGTAATTGTCTTAAAGTCAGATTTAAAATCCACCTTTGTTTTAGTTCTAAACTGAGATGGTTTGGCGCAGGTTTCTTGTTCATTATGCAATGAGACAATGGAGCGTGATATTTTAGATATCCATAAAGGTGAAAATTGCCCTCAAAGGATTGTCACTTGTGAGTTCTGTGAGTTTCCATTGCCAGCAATTGATCTGGCCGAGCATCAGGTAGTGTTTATAAAGAATTTTCAAGCTGAGAAGATCTTGTATACTTTTGCTCTAATATCAGTTTGATATTTGTACCTCTCAGGAAGTATGTGGGAATCGAACAGAACTTTGTCACATTTGTAACAAATATGTTAGACTTCGTGAAAGATTCAGCCATGAAGCCCGGTGCAATGGCATTATCCAAGATACTTCTGTGGGCTCTTCAAGGTAGGAAATTACAGCATTTTTGTGAACACAACCTCTAAATACTTTATAACTTTGTTCACAATTTCCCAGTTGTAGGATTATTAGGTTATTTTTCATAGACCAAAATCTAGCAATCTCATTATAGTATGCATATTTCTTCCTCACTATGCATATATATTTCTACACTTTTTTTCCATTTTTTACTTGCTATCATCCATTCTGAGGGTTAAGGAGATCGGGTATCCCTATTGTCCTCTACTTGTGTCTAATATTGGGCCACACGTGCAAGTATTAAGTGCATGATTGCACTGCTTGGCAGGACCCTGTTATTAGTAGAGTTAATGCTTGTGTAGCTGTTCCATTTCAAGCTTCAACTTACACTACAGGTTTGGTTACTTCATGTAGCAGACATAAATCCAGTCTCGGGTCTTCATTCAACATGTTAAGCTGTAAGGAGTATTGGTCCTTGAAATGGTACCAGCAGCTCTATGATCAAGTGGTTGTGATCTTTTTCCTTGCCACCCCATTCATAATCAAGTTGAACTTTAGATCTAGGTGCAGTGGGCATTATTCATCTATAAAATCCCAATGGAATCTTGCATGAATGGGTGTATTAGATATAAAACCAATATTGAACCTCCCACCCTATAGTTTAAGCTTGGTTAAGTTGGTCCAAAACATTTCATTTAGCTAGAAATTGAGCCTCCTAACCTTGTGTTTTGATAAGAATTTTATACTTTCCAGAAAATTCAAATACATTGAATTAGAATATTGTTCATTTCAAATTGTTTAGTTTTTCAAATGTCTTATTTGGATAAGACAATCCAAAATTATTAAATTTTTAGTTTTCTTACTTGAATAGATATAAAACCAATATTGAACCTCCCACTTTATAGTTTAAGCTGGGTTAAGTTGATCCAAAACATTTCATATAGCTAGAAATTGAGCCTCCTAACCTTGTGTTTGGATAGGAATTTTATACTTTCCAGAACATTCAAAAACATTGAATTAGAATATTGTTCATTTCAAATTGTTTAGTTTTTCAAATGTCTTATTTGGATAAGACAATTCAAAATTACTAAATACAAGAATTACCATCGAATAACACAAGTAACATTGATTGAAAAAAAAAAAATTACCTATAGACATCGATATAAATAGCCACTACATACTCCCAAAGAAAAATATGATTGACATCCCCTGAAAAATAACTCCATCGACATTGGCCAGGAAAGCCTTGACAAACATCAATTGAAAAGTAGCTCTCGCCTGAAAATACTCTTAACAATGTTAATCAAAAATAAACTCTATCAAGTCTACTAGAAAACTCTTACTTACATCAATCAAAAAATAGTTTCATCGATGTCAATAAAAACTTTGGCTAGCATCATCGGCTACCTATTTTGGTCTAGATAACCCTAATTAATGTTGGTTGAAAAATAACCTTGACCTACTTTTTATCAACATTGGTCAAAAAACAACCCTGACTAACATTAACAGAAAATAATCCCAGGTGATGCCAACCAAAAGATTCATGTTTGACGTCATTCAAAAAACAATGTTGATGTTGTCAAAGAAAACACCAACGTCAACTAAGAAGTATCATGGAACTATCGCAGCACAAAAAGAAACCTTGGTGATTGCAACCAAAAAATAACTGCAGTCGACTTTCACATGAGAGAAACTTTGTTCACATCTGTCATAAAAGTGATGTCGAGCTGACGACACTTGGACCTCAATCTAGGTGAACGCCAAGACCTTAATTGAACCAACAGTGACCTGAGCTAAATCTGCTTGAAGCTACCCTGACCGAGGCTTAAACAAAGAAGGAAAATAAAGAGAAGAGACATAAATTTAGTAGAAGAGAGAGTATAAACAATTTCAAATTCTTACTTTTAAGGTAATATTTGAAATTCTCTAATTTTAAATAATCAAATTATTCTCATAAATTCCTAAAATTTCAATTTATTTTAAGATGTTTTCTCCAAACAAAATATTGTCATCAAATATTTCAAATTCTCAATAAAAATGAATTACTCCCTAAAAATTCTCTACCCAAATATACTATAATGTTAATTCTTCTTTTTTATATTTATATTGCATTTCAGTACTATTATTAAATGTAAAATGTTCATGTGCTTTCACCCAACAACATAAATGTTTGAGAATGTTAGTTCATGACACTGCAAAATAGTTCTTGTGGGATTTTGGGCTGAAAACAATCAAGTTCCAATGCCTATCCTGCCATGAAGCATTGAGCTATGTCATCAGAGTCAATGTCATGCATCCTATCATACTTCCTTCCTTGTCATGCCATCACTCCCATTTTGTTCACACTGGCCTGTCCTCGTCCTGTTCTAGGTGTTGGAATTTTTATTTAGACCAGTGGAAGTACTTGGTCCTTGGTGCTCATGTTAATAATCATTTTTATATTCAGCATCTCTCTCAATCTACTTGTTATCCAACAGCCTTCCCCTTTTTGGTTTTTGGTACAATGCAGTCACATCTTATGAACTTTGCATTGAACATGTCATGTGTATCTGAAACATAAAAAGAGGGTCTTATCTCTTTTGCTTTCTTTGGCATTCCCTTCACAAGATATATATAGCTGTTATAGATATGCTGTCCAGAAGTTTATCATCGATAACCCATTCTCCTTAAAATGCATTAAATTTTAGCACAAGGTAAGGGGGTCCTATATGTTGTCCATGCTATTAGCTATAGAAATCATTCTTGTGCTTTGGGCAAACAGTTAAAGCTTTTCTGGAGAGTTGGTTCATGAAAAGTACAATACCCTTGTTTATTTTGGCTGGCTGGCACAAGAAGACTATTTAGTCGGGATTTTGTTAAATAATTTCACTGTTTCCATTATTCCTTCGGCCACTTTACGAAGGAGGGGGCTTTTGGTTGTAATCCTGAGCTACATGATGGTGCAATCGGCAGAAATTCACTTCCTCCATTTTCATTGCATAGCAATTATCATCATAATTTCCCTATTAATATTTGTTAGTATAAACATTGTATTGCTGCTGTAGTAACGAAATTATTTTAGACTAGTGCAAAAGGGGCACCCTGTGGTTCTGTATTTTCATAAAATATAAAAAAAAAATGATAATGGTTGTTACATAATAAATAGTTGGTGGTTTGTGATGTGTTGTGCTATTGGAAGATGTGAATGATTTAGAAAATGTAAATTAAGATTTAGGGAGGACAATCATAGTGGTAGTTATAGTGGTAAAATGAGATATAGAAAATGTGTTTGCAAAATAGCATATCCCCTTTATAAATGTAGCTACAGATGAGTGCTAAGATGTATATTTACAGAGTTTAAGTATGTTCTCGGTCCCTAATAAAAGCTCTCAACTTTTTTGTCATAATGAATTTTTTATTTTGTTTGTGGTGCAAAAATAGCTATTTAAATCACTTTAAACAAAATCTGGTTATTTATAGAGACTAAAAACATATCTATATCATTTATAGGATGTAGCAAAAGTCCATCATTTAGTGGTTGTGATGTAATAACAAACTGTTCTAACTCGGTCCACATTCCCAAGTAAAAGTGGCTGAAATATTCTACTATTGGGATAAAGTAGGTAGCATAAAAACATTTTTAAGTAATTTACAAGTCGATTACTAGAGAGAGTAGCAAAGACCCGTCATTTAGTGGTTGTGATATAATATCACACTGTTATAACCGTCCACATTCCCTTGTAAAAGTAGATAGCATTGTGTGAATGAGCTTATATTGATTTAATGTATCACAGTAATTTAATGCTATTCATTATCGTGGACATACTGCTCGAAGTTATGAGCAAGTAATTATCAACTTATCATCTGTCTGAGAACATCAACATTTGAAGTTGATTTCGTCATTTTAATAAAGGTTTCAACAAGTGCTTGTGTTGTAGTTGAATGTCTTATGAATCATGATACGCCACCCTCTGTGCATATCGTTGTTGTATGATTTATTTCTATCATTTTTCATGCTTCACAAGGTGTCTCTCGCTTACAATTAATGCATTTCTTATGTCTTGTCTGAAGGAATGTGAGGGAAACCGAGGGAGATCAAGGAGCTAGAAGAAGGCCGCAGAATGACTTCTCAACTAAACGCCTTCTTTTCACTATAGCCATCACCGGTATTGCTGTCATACTGGGATCTTTTTTTCTACAGAGGAAGGCAGAGCCCAGTGATGTGCATTAGCAACGAAACCAAAACCTTTTAGGATCTTGCATTTTCTGTACAATTCATTCCCCTGCACCAGAAGCCGTGTGATATATACTTTTGCTAATGTAGTAGAAGTGGAGAACACATCGGCATTGTCATTATATAAAATATATTTAGTTATATGCTTCATTTTGTTGAAAATATTTCAATATTTCAGGAGATTTTCTGTTCCTTTTTATTCATTCTGATGGTAATTTCTAGAAATGGAACGCTCTGCTAAGAATTCTGTTAAAGAATCTTGACCATGTGTGAAAGGTCATTTGTCATCTCTCTTTCTCTGAGTACTACATAACAAGGATCCAAAACATGGCTGTTCATTACATTTGGAAGATCTCCTTTGACAGAATCAGAGAAAGAAATATACGACAGAAGATGATAATCGTTATGTACAGAATATATATTACTGTCGTTCTGTCGCTTCCCTTTCTTATATATTACTGTACTGTTAGAAGTAGTTAAGTGGATCGGTCCGTATGTTAAACAGGTTGGATAAGTCGTATTTGTGAAATAAATTGTCTTTTTTATAGGTTTGTGTATGACTCAATTGGGTTCTTGGTTATAATGTCAGTAATAATAAAATGATTGCACACGCAGTTGGTAGTTATTATTCCCCTCTGGTAAAATGTGATTTTTTAATATGGGTTGGTTATAAGATGGGTATATTTTATTTAGATCATAAGAAGTTAAGGTTTAAAAATATAAGTTAGAATTGTTGGATAAAATATATTTAATACGATAATTTTAGGAAACGTTCCTAAATGCACTTTTTTTTAATAGATATCACATGTTAGTTCATCAACAATTAAAACATGGTCATTGTGACTAGAATATTTTAATGTGTTTTTTATTTCAAATTCTCACTCTCTAAACTTTGACGGAATAACATAAAGTAGAAGAGAGCATATGTTTGATGACCCAAAACACATGTGAAATTTATAGAGTTCTTTGTCCATAATAAATAGTTATCAATTATATGAGGTTACTGTATCAAAATTTATGCAACAATTATGAAATTGCTTGAGAAATGGACCACACTTATGGAAATAATAAGCTTAATGTCCATAACGCTTTTCTTCATGGTGATCTTTTCGAAGAAATATATATATATATATATATATATATATATATATATATATATATATATATATATATATATATATATATATATACACACACACACACACCTTCTTATAGGGTTTCAGCGACAGGGGGAGAATCTTGTGTGTCGCCTTAATAAGTCCTTATATGCATTAAAACAAGCTTCTCGTCAATGGTTTGCCAAAATCTCTACAGTTATTCAAGCTGCTGATTTTATTCAATCAAAAGCAGATTACTCACAAAAGGCAAGTCATTTACAACTTTGTTGATTTATGTCGATGATATTCTCATAACTAGTAATGACCCTATTGCAATATCTAGTCTTAAACAATTCCCACACAATCATTTTCGGATAAAAGATTTGGATGATCTTAAGTTTGTCCTGTGGAAATTATCAAAGATGGTGGGTGTCTTGGAGTTAAGCCCGTGGATTTTCCCATGGAATAAAATACAAAACTTTTCGATGAAAGGGAATTCTTAAAGGACTCGTCAGTGTATATGCAAGTTATTGGTCGCTTAATTTATTTGACAATTACTCGTCCTGATATCACCTATGCGGTACACATACTAAGCAAATTCATGCACGCTCAATGCATGCCTCATATGAAAGCTGTAATGCGTGTGCAACGATATTTGAAGAATAATTCAGGTCAAAGTCTGTTTTTTCCTTCACAAAATGATTTGTCTTTGTGCGCTTTATGTGATTCAGATTGGGGAGGTTGCCCTGTATCCCGAAAATCAACTACATGTTATTGTGTTTTTTTGGGATCCTCCCTCATCTCTTAGTGAACAAAGAGGCAGAAGACAGTTTCTCTATCCTAAGTAGTAACTGAATATAAAGCATTGATGGGTACTTATTGTGAGTTGACTTGGTTACGGTCATTGTTGAAAGATTTACGGATATTGCATCCTAAACCGGCATTGTTGTATTGTGACAATAAAGTCGCCTTACACATTACGGTTAACCTGATATTTCATGAAAGAACTACACACATAGAGATGGATTGCCACTTCATTCGTGATAGATTCAAGATGGTTCAGTTGCAACAAAAGATGTACCTTTTGTTGAATAACTTGCTGATGTGTTCACTAAACCACTGGAAAAAGAAGCTTTCTCTACCATGAAGCACAAGTCGGGAGTTCTTGATATTCACTCTCCAACTTGAGGGGGGTGTTAGAAATTAAATCATGAGAAAATATTTTAATTATTAAAATAAATGGATTACAAGATTTGTTTTGCACGTTTTTGCATTATTATAGGAATAATAGTGTAACTGTAGGGATTGTATATATTAATTATAGATACTCTCTCTTGTATATATTTATGTTATTTCTTTCAATAAAATAAAACACAAAATTCTTTTTACTTATTTCCTTTACACTCTTGGACAGAGTTTCGGCTGCTAATGTTTTCTTGTCCCGGCACTAAGGCAAGCAGCATGGGAAACATCTAGATAGCGTGCATCGATGGCTATTTCATCAATAAAAAAATAACAGGGTAATTTGATTTATGAAACTGAGCACGAGTTTGTACAACGTCAAACAAGAAGACCATTATATGTGACTGAGGTAGAAGCATTTTTTCACGTAGTTAAGGAATTTGGAAACTTGGAGGTACAATATTATCAATAACATCAGCTTACCTGTGGATGGTTACACTGCAGAATTGTCTTGCTAATAACGTTTATTGCATAATGTAGGTGGCGTGATGTTAAGTTACGAACTTTTGAGAAGGCGAACCATAGAACTTATGTAGACCTAAAGGTATGCTATTTTTTTGTTCCATCTTACTACAATTTTTCTTAATTGTCATTTCATGTGCACATGATACATGGAAACATTGATGCACACTGCAAACCCCCCTGAACGAAGGAGATGATAGCCCATGCCTCAAACAGTATTGGATAGAGTTTTGGTTGCTCATGCTATCTGGTATCAACACCAGCCCAAGTAGCATTTAAAGCATCAAACTAGATCTGGAACCTTGCAGATTCCAAAATCCTAGTGTGTAGAAATGTAAAAAGAACATAGAGCAGTAAAGGAAATATGGAAAGTGTTGTTACTTTATTTCATTTCACCATATGGAAATTACTCTCTCTACTTGTTTGATTATCACTCCATTTACTATGCTCGTATCTTTTTGCAATTTTACAAGTATGCTTGTTTAGTTAAAGGCATGGTACGTACAAAAACATATATTATGTACAAAAAATTATACAAAAAAATAATTCTAATGTTTTAAATAATACAGTAATTGAAATAGAAGACATAATTTGATCATCGCATCACAAAGTATTTTCACCATTAATAATGTTTATGCTATCATACATGTGGTGTGATGTTAGATTAAGAGCTTTTGGTAGTGCTTACCATAAGACTTATGTAGACCAAAAGGTATGCTATTTTTTAGTTCCCTTTGCATAACAATTTTGCTTAATTGACATTTGATATGCACAGGATAAATGAGAAACATTAGTTCACATTACAACAACTTCCCCTAAACAATAGAAAAGAAAGTCAGTGCCTAAGGAGCTCTTGGACAGAGTTTTGGCTACTAATGTTTTCTGGTCTGAGCACCAAGCAACACCGAAACATCCAGATAGAGGTGTCTCGATGCCTATTTCTTCAACCGAAAAAATAACAAGGTAATTTGATTCACAAAACTGAGCACAAGTTTGTACAACATCAAACAAGAAGACCATTATATGCCATTGAGGTAGAAGCACTTGTTCGCGCAATTAAGAAACTTGGAGTTCGGAGGTACGATGTTATCAATAATATCAGTTTACCTGCGGATGGATACACTGCAAAACTGTCTTGCTAATAACGATTATGCCATCATTCAAGTGATTTGATGTTAAGTTATGAGCTTTTAAGAAGGCTGACCACAATGGCGAAACATGGACACAAAATTTAGGGGTGTCAAATTAGATTTTTTATATATAATTTTTTTTAGTTAAAATTGAAATAGAAGACATAACTTGATCATCACACCATACAATATTTCACGTTAATAATGTTTATGCCATCATGCATATGGTGTGATGTTTGATTAAGAGCTTTTGAGAATGTATACCATAGGACTTATGTAGACCAAAAGGTAGGCAGCTTTTTAGTTTTTTTGCACAATAATTTTGCTTAATTGACATTTGATTTGCTTAGGATAAACGGGAAACATAGGTGCACATTAATACAACTTCCCCTAAAGAAAGGAAAGGAGAGTCAGAGCCGTAGAAAATTTTGTACAGAGTTTTGTTGCTCATGCTATCTAGTATCAACACCAACACAAGCAGCATGGGAAACATCAAGCTGGATCAGGAACTTTGAAGAATCCAGAAGCATAATATGTATATATGTAAAAAAACAAAGAACAGACTACACAAAATAAATGTGAAAAATGTTGTTACTTTATTTCATTTCACATATTAAAATTACTCTTCCCACTTGTTTGATTATCACTCCCTCGTCTTCCCTATCCTAGTTAACATGATCAAAAAGCCCATCGCGCCCCTGAAACCCAAGCAGCTATATCGATCTTTAATTGGCACTGCAGGAACCGCTGCAATGTGAACTGAAACGGGAAACTTAGGTGAAACGGGATCAACCAGACCGCCACCAGCCACGCCCGCTCCGCCACCACGACGGGATGCCCCACCAACTTCAACAGCGGCATCGCGAACACGAACACTGGCAGCATCAGAATCGAGGACAGGGACAAAACAACCCACGAGCGTTGCAGATAAACGCCAAACATCGCCTTGATCTTTACATCGAGCTCGTTAGTTATCCAAATGGTCAATGATCTGGCAACATTGTTAGCTTTTACTGTTCTTCTTAACTGCATTCAACCAGTTCTTTCAAGTGAAAGAGTATATAACACACCCCATAGTATAAGCACTCAACTCAAATTTCAATTTGACATTGTGCTTTTTTCTGGTATTTGTTTCTCTTCAGGGGTGGCAGTAGGATCTGGTCGTCAGGCAACAATGGCATATATAAACATTGGCAGTTACTACTTGGTTGGAATACCTCTGGGGGTTCTCCTTGGATGGTTTCGTTCTTCGAGTATTGTCGTAAGTCTATCATATCCTACTTTGACACCACTTAAATGCCGAATCCACTCTTACATAAGTATATTCATCTATCCGTGAGTTTGTTTATGAATGAAAAGGTGCCAAAGATGTTATAATGAAAGTATTCATCCTTTGGAATCATGGTAACAATATTTATTGTTGGTGTAGGGAATGTGGAGTGGAATGATGAGTGAAACGGTGGTTCAAACATTGATCTTGGCTACTATTACGATGAGATATGATTGAGAAAAAGAGGTATGCTTTACAACGCTTGGACATGGAATGAAACGGTTTTGTTTCACTTTCTTTGGTTTCATTTTCATCCAACAAAATTAAACCACATAATGCACTCCGTCTACTTAAGAAACGAGTTTGTATTATGTCCAGTAAATAGCAACTTTGAAGTAATATACACTGTTTCGTTTCTCTTATGAACGATTACAGAAACTCATTAACAATTATGTGGTTGCTTATGGTTTGTAGGTTCGGAAAGCTCAAATTCATATCAAAGAGAAAGCAAATTCTAACCAATAACAAAAGGTTAAATTCGCATTTAATGACCGTGAAAATTATGACTTTCTTATTTAAAGTAGTTTTATTCTTTGCCTCATAAAAAGGGTCTTAGTCAGAATTATCGTGCTTAGCTAATTGCTACTATTTCACACGGGCGACTTTGAAGAATTTGGCTAAAGTTTGTAGATTGTATTAAAACACACCATTTCTTATGTTTTATACAATTTAAACTTTTATATGGTGATGTAACTCTAAATTGTTGATTAAATGAATTCTGCAAGTTATCTTACATATTTTTTTTATTTTTTCTTTACATTTTACATTTATTTCATTCTAGTAGTATTCTAATTCTTTACATATTTTATTTGATACCAGGAATTTGTGTGGTGAATGTTATTGCATGATTGAAACTTTTATTACTTGAGATTGAGATAGTTAGTTGTTAGATGATTTTTTTCCCCTCCCTTATAATATTATAAAAAAGTGGCCAAAGTGGATTTGATCGCATGACCCTTTGGAGAGTAGATAAATGCTCTACCACTAAGCTAAGAATCATATTTTATTAACTATTGCATTGAGTTCTATATATTGTTCCATAAATTCAAAATCTTTTTCAATTCTTTTTTTATATTTAAGTTATCTACGAAAATCTTCATAGATAATTTGTCTACGAAAATCTTCGTAGGTAATTTATCTACGAAAATCTTTCGTAGATAATTCAAATATTTTTTCCACGAACAATTTTCGTAGATAATTTCTTACGCTGCGATTTCGTAGATAACGTTCGTAGGTAAGTTACCTACGAACATATATTTCGTAGATAAAGTTACCTACCAGCATTCTACCTACGAAATTTTCTTCGTAGATAATTTGTAGATAACATCCAATTACCTACGAAAATTACACATTACCTACGAATTTTTGGCATAGATAATATTCATATTTCTTGTAGTGTTTATTCCATCATGTAGGTGGTGTGATGTTATGTTACGAGCTTTTAAGAAGGTGGACCATAAAACTTATGTAGACTTAACGGTATGCTATTTTTTTGTTCCGCTTACTACAATTTTTCTTAATTTCCTTTTTATGTGCATAGGCTAAATAGAAATATTGGTGCACACTAAGAAAACCCCCTTAAACAAAGGAGCTTGTGCCTCAGACACTATTAGACAAAGTTTTTGTTGCTCATGTCTATTGTTATATGGTATCAGCACTAGCCCAAGCAGAATGGGAAGCATCAAGCTAGATCTGGAACCTTGAAGATTACAAAAGTCTTGTATGTAGAAGTGTAAAAAGAACATAGAACAAACAAAGCAAAGGAAATGAGAAAAAATGTTGTTAATTTATTTCATTTCATATATAGAAATTATTTTTCCCACTTGTTTTATTATCACTCCATTTACTAAATCAATACCTTTTTACTACTGTGTTTGTTTAGTTAGGGGGCATGGTACGTACAAAAACATATATCACGTATAAAACTTTATAGTACACACTAGTGCAAAAACCCTTTTTATACCGGTTAAAAAAGTGTTTTATACCGGTTGTGGAATCGGTATAGATATAGGCGGTATAGAAAGTTTGAACTTTCTATATTGGTTCTATAACCGGTATAAAAAGTTTCACCTTTTATACCCCTTATGACTTTAACCGGTATAAAAAATGATTTTTATTTTTTTGAGAAATTCGTTTATGCTTCCTACCACATACAAAACCTGTAAATAATTATCCAAAACATTCAGACAACAAATTTCATTCAATTTAATATTCACATAAAATACAATCTAAAGTTTATATGAAATATAATACTAATCACATTTCTAATAGATAAAAATTATATTATTGGTTCAAATTTATTACATAAAAACTAGAATAAATGGAACAGACAAATGAAAGGATCAAACAAATTTGTAATTAATCTCAACCCCTAATAAAATGCACTCAAAAATGTGTTTTAAAAAGTATCCTCTTCTAGACAAGTAACCAAATTAGAAACCGTATACTATAGCATCCCATCATCATAATGTTTAGGACATTCATTAAAGGGTTCTAAGTACAAAAGCCATTCTAGCATTAGAGGAATACTGTAGTGATTAGACACACCTCAACATAGCCTTCCCGTAACTTGTCCAAAAATAAAGCTGCATCTTTAAGATAAGGGGCAGCCCAACCATACTTTCCTTCAAAAAATAACAAAATCAGAGATTTTAAATAAAGTGTATTTGTATTTATTTTTTAAAATCAGAGATTTTAAATAAATTATTTGATTCATTCATCAGGTTATGCAAGTTCTACGTTTGTTTCACATAAAAGTCTATCCTCAAAGCCCCATAAACTGAAAAGATTTCATTTAATCCCACAAAGATGAGATGCAAAATGTTTCTCATGAATTCTTCCATGAATTTGATAATGGGAAGCCCATAAATCCAGGCAAAGGCAAAAAATTTCATCCAGATACCAAATGAAGAGAATGGTCCCAACACCATACGATCAATTGGAACCCACCACAGCTTGGGCAAATAAGCAGTAGCTCAACTGGAAATAATGAGCACTGGATCAGAACAGACACAGAGTGTAAGTACATACCTCTAGAATGCAATTCCTCACACACAAATTTGATAAATATATTCCATTAGCACCATTTTACATATTCATAAAAAGTCTCATCTCAACAACAAAATACAGTAAAAAATGACAAGGCAAACAAAGAGAGGGGGCAAGAGTGTTGGATCAAGGGAGTGTTGAATCAAGGGAGTGTTGAGTATTGTTGTGAAACAGAGAAAAGAAAACTGTCAAATAAGAGGATGTGAAATTGTGGGGAGGCATAACAAAATTTTGTAGAGTCGTATTGTTGTTTAAGCCGGAGGGCAGGTTTGTGTGTCAGTTCTGATTGTATTATCTTCCAAAGCATTTTTTCTAAATTTCCTCTAATATTTTCAACATTATTGCCAATTACTTAGATCATATATTGGACACTTATCAAGATAAAAAGGGTTCTAGTATTGATTCTCTTTCCCACCACCTAAACACATCCTACAAATTATACACAAACACCTTATCAATAAGTATTTCGATTAAAATGTTTTATAAGATGTAACATAAAATCAATCTCAAACTAATCCTGAGCATATTTATGAATGCAAATTAATATATCATGAAGTATCATAATACATGCACGACTAAAGCAATTAGATTATGATTACGTATTGTTACTCATTCATAATTTTTTATATTGTAGATTTGGTGCTGGAGTTATAGCAAGTTAAATTAAATTGTGCTAAAGTGGTGATGAATTGCACTATAAGTGAGACTTGTAAAACTAGTATTGGTAATTTGAAAAAAAATGATTGTATTATGCCTGTACTTGAACTAATCATGCAACCAATAAATCTGTGTGTTTCTTGACAGTTTCTCAATAAATAGACATGTTTGGTTTAATTTTACTAGTTTGTTAATTTTACTTGATTTTACCGTGTCAAAGAAGAGTACCGCAAATGAAAATGAGCAAATCAATTGCAACCTCATAAGATTTTTACAAGCATTTTAGTAGATGAGAAAGAGGTAAGAACAAATGCGAACCTCATAAGATTCCCCTTTTCTTTCTTTGCCCATATTTCTACCATTGTCTTATTATGCTTGCAGTATCCATTTTCAAATCAGAAGTCTCCTTGGATAAATCTAGCTTTGTCCCTGATATCATAAGATCATAGAACGTAGTTCATAAAATTAAATAAATTTGAATCAAGAAACTGTTCAAGATAATTTATCAGCAATATATTACAAGCTGCATTTTTGTTGTGCGTATCTAACAAATAAATTAAGAAAACATCCATCCAGAAAGTATCAATAATCCCTAGCCCAGAGATTTCTATAATTCTTCACCAATATATCATATAGGTAAACAAAGAGAATAGACAAAACAATACGATAAGTACACTTTAATACAAATTTTAGTTTTCTCTTTAAAAGAGAGAAAACAAAGTTTTGCTTGCCTATACACTTAATATGATGCCTTAAGATCACATAATCAATTATCCAAACCATGTTACCATCATAGAACCTAAATCATAAGATTGAGAGAAAAAAAAGGGAAATAAAAGCTTCAGGTACATCACATACTTCCTTACCGGTTGAAATGCATTTATTGATAACATCAAAGACACCTTTGTTCAACATCTTGTATAAAATCTTGCACCTGTTTTGATCAATTGCCTGGAGGAAACTTTAGAGTTACTTGCATAATAATTGTAAAAAAGGAATCAACAAAAGAACAAAGTTCAATTTAGGTGATGAAAACCCCTTTCAAAAGATAAAATAGTCACAAAATATATAGCATGCACAAGCCTTACCTTGTTGATGAAAATCATAAACACAGAGGAATGAAAACAATTCATTCATGTAAGATTATTCTCTTAATTAGCATAAATATGAAAGCAAGTAACACTCCTAATTAGCCTTTCTTCTGCTACTCTTTTTTTAAGAGCTTCTAATTGTTTTGTCCATAAAAAATCTCTTACCCTGTTCAATACAAATTCACCCTTTGAACTACCAATACTAGTTAATAATAAGTCACAAATTGGTCGTATTCTTCTAGGCTAAGAGATTTAACGTTTCAAGGAGAGGGTTTTCATGGAACACGTGGCGACGGTGGTCGGAGAGACGAGTATTGGTCATCGAAGGGGAGTTTTGCGTCTCCAAAACCCTAAACGAGGATAAAATTTACCAGCAATGAGAGACCACCATCATAGCAGAATGCGAGAGCACGAGAGGAAGAAGGGAATGCATCACGAGCACCACCAATCACGACGGGAACAGTCAATGACAACACGAGAGAGGAAGAAGGGAGGAATGCATCACAAGCACCACCAGTGGCGACGGGAACATCAACGAGAGCACGCGAGAGGAAGAAGGAAAAGCGCAAAGCATGGGAAGACCTGACTTTGTGAGGAAGAATGGCTCTGAAGCAGGGAACGCGAGAAGCGGGAAAGATCAAAGAGTAACATTTCACTTCTATACCGTTACAGGGACAATACGGTGTGGAATAAAACTTTTATTATTGCAAAATTGCGATCACATTTTATTTCTATAACAGTTTAAAATATAATTGTTATTAAATATTTCTTTTTAAGAGTTTTATATCGGTTGGAGTTAAAACCGGTTTAAAAGTTATCAACATTGTTTACCACCTCTTTTTTATATCTAATGAATTAGAACAGGTATAAAAATTAAGCTATAAAATGTATTTTTTGCACTAGTGACATACAAAAACATATACTACATATAAAAAATTATTAAAAAAATTATACAGTTCTATATGAAGGTGTTCTTCTATCAAAATATTTAAAATGAACAATCATGTGTCCATCATTAATGAACTCATAAAGTAATTGAAATAGAAGGCATAACTTGATTGTCGCACCATAAACTATTTCACTTTAATAATGTTTATGCCATCATTCATGTGGTGTGATATTAAATTAAGAGCTTTTGAGGGTGCACACCACAAGAGTTATGTATACCTAAAGGTAGGCTATTTGTTGGTTGCCTTTGCACTACAACAATTTTTCTTAATTGACATTTGATGTGCACAAGATAAATGGGAAATATTGGTGCACATTGCAACAATCTCACCTCAACAAAGGAAATGACAGTCAATGCCTTAGGATCTCTTGGACATATATTTGTTTGTCTCAACACAAAGGCAAGCAACATGGGAAACATGAAGTTGGATGTGTCTTGGCACCCATTCCTTCATTGAATAAACAAAAAGGTAATTCGATTAACAAAACTGAGCACAAGTTTATATAGTGTCGAACCAGGAGACCATTATATGTGATTGGGGCATAAGCACTTGTTTACGCAATTGAGGAACTTAGAGTGTTGACTTAGATGAAGAAAGTAATTTACAGTACCTCTGAATGAGTGAAAATACTCATTAAAGTAACATGTGTCATATCATCATGATGATTGACTGTTGTGAGAATAAGACATAGTGTCATCCATAAGTTTATGTTTTCCGTCATTGGACAAAAATACACTACGAAGATCAAGTTCCGGACTTAAGGTTATGTTTTTCCCCTTTTAGAATACTAAAATTTTATGTGGATTGATTCATGAAATTTTCACTTCGTTGGTGAGGCTATGTATAATTTTCCCTATAATTCTAAGTTGATGTTCATTAGTGCATTTGTGGTTCAAGTAGATGATTCACACAGAATCACTATAATGCTTACAAGTTTCTAGATTTTTCCTAATAATTATAATACTACTTTTCCATATTCCCATAAATATTATATACCTTTGAAACAAAGTTTTACTGCAAAATGATAAATTATGGACAAATTTACACAAGAAATACTAGGAATTTGGTATTAAACACTATGTTGATACTTTGGAAGCAATCCATTCATAATCTAACACATTTAAGTCATATTGCTCAAAAAGTAAAGTTGTATCTTTCATATGAGTTGTTTCTAGGAGTTTACTTCCTTCGAAATTATTAGTAACTCCTCATACTTAGAGAATAAGAAGAAATATTTCAACATTCATACACCTACAAAGATTTGAGACATTTTCACTAAAGTTATGCATGTACAAACTTAAAATATCATTTTTTTTTCTTATCAAATAAATATTTCTTAAATAGTCAAAATGTCCATGTTCAAAATAAAAGGGCAAAATGAATTCTTTCATATAAAATGCAAGAATAGGAATGATGTTGTGCACGTTGTCAACGCAAGCTGTTGGAGAAGTTGATCTTCTAGTATTTCTCTTGTCTGGTTGTTCCTTTGTTGTAAGCAAACTTTTATGTTAATGGAAGTGAGAAAGGGAAACAAGATATTTACTATTATCCAAAACCAAATTAGGAAAAGTTGAATGTTAACATCATTGCTTGCTTCAAAGATTGAAGATACACTTACCTAGATGATGTGATTGTACAATATTTTCAGGGGTAGACCATTTAGGTTTTCAAAACTTAGACTTCAACCCAAGCAAAATAACATATGGATGGTTGCAAATCTGAAAGATTCTTCAACAATGTCATTGCATTTGTCCACTATGGAGTTTGGAATTATACAACTGAAGCGAAGTTAAATCACCAAAAAACCAAGTATAAACGTTATCCATTTGTAAATTATGTTCTTTGTGATTTCCATACTATTTGAAAAGGAATTCTGTTCGAGAAGCCTAAAAATCTAGGTTCTTCCGTGTTTAATTACAATTATGTTTACAAAAAGGTATGGCCCTTTTTGGTTGGCCAAAAGAAAAAAATAGGAATTATGCCTTATTTATTCATTGTTACATATGATATTTTGCAAACATTTGATTTTATCGATCAGAACAACCTCTTAACATAGTTAAAAATGTTCTACTAAAACATGAATATTTTCTTAAATGGTATGATCAAGTTATTTGCACAAAGAAATCTTTGTGATTATTTATGTAAACAACATGATCACATTACAAAGGTGGAATTGCAACTCAAGAGGAAGAGGTTTTACTAAATGTTTACATTTCACCATTCATCACGGAGAAACAAACCAATACATGAGGTAGGTACTTTACGAGAACATTGTAAAAATCTTTATTCTAAATATTTTTCAAAAATTTCTTATTCTTGTTTTTCTAATCGTACCATACACATCATCATTCTTCTACTTCATCAAGACCCATATCTTAAGAAAAGAAAAATGGATTAAAATATTTTAGATGTTTTGATTTATGATAGGTTGCTTCCATTTATCCAAATATAAAAGTTAGGGTGTTAGGTAAGTGTTTTCAAAACATTTTTTCGTCTTTATTTTTATCATCTTTTTCAAGAAAATATGATTAGACACATGCTACAACATTGAAAAATATTTTCAAGAGACTCAGATAAACTAATTTTCATTCAAAGAGTCTATTCATGAATAAAAAGAAAGTGAGATTTGTGTGAACAAGAAAGTTCTAGTATTCTTTTCAATTAATAAGTATTATGATAAAACCTTGTGTTATGCTATATAGAAGATAATAATTGATTATTAAAAGATGAAACAACAACTTATAAGATCAACAAGGATGACATTCATCCGCCATCTCCTCAAAAATATCATGGGAAGTGAAAAAGGACCCACATAAAATCAATAGGACACATAAGTTTCAAGGAGACCCAAATGTTTTTTAGAGTATATATTGTAAATTTAACATTTTTATTTGAATTCAAGATACATTGCTCAAATGCTACAAATGCTACATTGACAATCCATCTTATTCAACATTATAGTTCCAAGTTTTACGAAGGATTTCGTAAAGGAGCAATGCAATTAAGGATAATTTTTTTTCCCATGGTCATCAAGATATGTAACCATTAGGCATCCAAAATGCCTTAGACTTGTTTTTGCAATTGGAGTTGATGTGGGTATTATATAGTACTTTTAGGGAATCAAAGCATTATCGAATGAGGAACACATGACTTAATTGGAGATACCTTGACAAAGAAGTTAACATAGGCCATTAATGTTAGGTTCACAGCCAATTCATGTATGTATATGACCCTAACTTACCATCAATGCATACATCATAACAACTTACCCTAGTTGTAAGTATTAATGCTATATCAAATACATGAGTTGGTAGAGGGAGTAGTTGTGTTAATCCTATAATTATTGATATTTTAATGATTTAATTAGTCGGATGGTACTCACTTTCGTTCATATGAGTCAGTTTGATACCCGCTTTCAAAAAGGTGTCAATCAAGTCTCAATTTTTGAAAAAATGTCTCAATTAGGTCCCTTTAAAAAAAAAATATTAACTCCGTTAACTTTATTCATGACTTTTACCACTAAATTTTAATGTAAATATCAATACTTAATTTTGTAAGTTATGTTAAATATCAATACCGTTAACGATGTTAATAATTTTATTTTTCTGAAAGGGACCTAATTGAGACATCTTTTCAAAAGTTGAGACTCAATTGACACATCTTTAAAAATGGGTACCAAAATGACACATCTGAACGAAAGTGGATATTATTCGACTAATTAAACCTATTTTAATTTTGAAGGTTCTCCATTAATATGAAGATGGTAGTTGTCACTTTATCTCATACATAAGTACTCATAGTCACTCCCAATTATCTCCTATACCTCCTTTTAATGTAAAAAAAAAAAATACAAATATTATTTTATTAAGTCACTTTTAACTCTTAGAAGTATTGTCAATTGTCACTCGTAACCACACAAACAAAAGGATTGATTGAAGTATAAATAAAAACTTTGAAACAGAGAATATGAAAACTAACATCTTGAGAAAACTTCAAAAAGCGAAGAATTTGCAAATAAATAACATATTTTTACTACAATATAATTAGATCTAATTAGATGACACTTTATGACTATATTCACTCTAGATATTATGTCGCAACACTGTATACAAAAACATATATTGCTTGCTATTTTTTTTAATGGAATGACTCATTTATTTGTAGGACTTAGAAAGAAGATCATTGTTACCATCTAGCATATATATTAAAATCACATGGATAAATTCTTATTCTATATAGATTTTAAAAAGTTGTAAATTAAATATCATCAAGAAACTAAATTCGAAACAAAAAAAATACATAAAACCATAATAAAATAAAATCATGATGTAATTAAGTTTTAAATTTTTATTAAATTTGGGTATTTTTAATTAAATTCCTATTAAATTTTTGTTGTCTATAAAATACTAAAAGATTTTATATTTTTCGGTTGAGTTTTTTCGTTTAACTTTTCTATTAAATAAGTGACATAATTGTGATCTTGTCCTTACTTAATTGTCGTCATGTTATTTTATAATTTATAATTTCATAATCTGTAATTTATAATATTTTTCTTAATTTTATAATCATCATTTATTTCACAACTTTCATCATCGGTGACTACTCGAATTTCTCCCTTCTTTTCTGCAACTGATCTTCAACCTCATTTGCAATCTCTTCTTTGGAAAAATTCCCAATTACCTCTCTACCTTCCTAGCTTTCATAAATCTCTTCGACAACATCTTTTCTAATGATGTTCTGACAAACTTTTCATCTAAATCTTAGCTTCAACTCCTCAATATGCAGGTTCAATGGAGGAATACTTGCCTTTGTGGGAACTTTGTAGAATATGTAGTATCTCTGGTTGGACTCCAACCACATTCACGGAATCCTAATTTTGACTATTGTGAATTGTTCCTCTCTGATGCACCTCATTATAGAGGATAAATGATAACATTTTTACCATACTTCTTCCTCCCACCCTAGTAACCATGTTGAAACTTCAGGTGATTTTGATTATGTGGAAGCATAAAGTTCAGGTTCAATTGTTTCACGGTTTAACAAAGAAATAGGGAATTCAAAAGCGTTTTTGGAGGTTTTGGATGGTAAAGAGTAACATTGTTCACACACAATTTTCCTTGTGGTTGATTAGCGCAACAATGTCGTTTAAGGTTTTTTTACCTTTTTAGAAATTCCTTTATCTCTCTGCTGACAAAGAGATGGTAAAAAAAAATTGGTGAAGAAATTATACACAAGGTTGAGTATTTATTTCAGTAAATTGGAAAAGAAACGAAGAAATTGTAGTAGTTAAAATTAATGATGAATATTGTAAAATAAGTAATGGTTATAAAATTATAAATTATATAATTACATACAGTTACACACTTAATTGCGACATACTTAATTGAGGTGACCGAGAGTGACAACAAAATAACAATTAGGTCACTGGTTAATAGAATAAATAAGGGTTAAATATGGTTAAAAGGACTAAATCTACAAATACTATCATGAAATCCACTTGAAACGTCATATAAACTTAACAAAATTTGGTTAAAAGGACTAAATCCACAAATTTCTAAAGTTGGAGAACTAAAATGGTCAAAAGTTTCAAAAAGAGACTAATTTCAAATTTTACTAAAATTTGAGGGACAAAAACATATTTAACCCAATAATTAAATATTAACATACAAAAATACAATTAAAAAATATAAAAAAATTAATACTATCACAAAAATTTAATAAAAATTAAACTAAAAATATATAAATTTATCATAAACTTAAAAGTTGAATTAAATCTAAAATCATTATTATAGTATGGAATAAAACTAAACTAATTTTCCAGTTCAAAATATAAAAAACGAAATAAAATAAATATGTACCGATGTAAGAACACCAAAATATTTTTATTTAAAATAAAATAAAATTAGAAAGTTAATAAAATAAATATCAAAATTGTATTAAAGATATATAATGTTACAAAATTGCTGTCACATGCTATGGTGGGTGTGATCATTGGGACAGCCTGGATTATATATTATAGTGCTAAATTGGGAGTTGCAAGAACCGTTAAACTCTTCCATAATAAAGAAAAGATAGTGCGAAATTGGGTGACGCAAAAAACAATTTCCCAACACATCCTCAACAATATTCATATCATATCATTATTTGGAATGTTACAATGAGACAAGGGGAATACTACATATTTTGCAACTAACACTCCTTGTGTTACACAGATTTCAAAGATATGACTTTCTCTTCACTACAGAATCTCGTGACAAAAAGGAAAAAGGTTATTCGATATTTGTAACTATCATTTAACAATCCTTTTTAATAGTGAAGGATAATATTAAATGAGAATAAAATAAATTTTAGTGTCAAAGTAACATTTTCCTGACATAAACATGTATAGTGTGATGTAAAATAAATTTTAGTGTCAAATAACATTTTCCTGACATAAAACATGTGTAGTGTGATGTTTGCCGAGGGTTTTACGTATATAAATCACAAATCCTATAGTTACCTTTGAGTAAAAGCATATATAAGACCATGAAATCGAACAAGTAAATAGACAGAAAAAAAAGGCTTGCCTTTTAGTTGAAGCAAAAACCTGACTAAAGACTCTTCTGAAGAAACTCCAGAACTTGCATATCAGATAAATACTCTGCACCAGAACTACATTTTAAGTGGCGAAGATCATCACCATGGCATCACCAACGGTGAAGCTCTATGTGGAAGAAGATCAAGTGAGAGATTGCTTTCTGACTTTTATGATCGATTAAGGTATTGCATAACAGATTAATTAATGCTCTGAGATTATTGCAGGTGGTTATGGACAATGGTATAGTGCAAGTGTATTTATCCAACCCTGGAGGATTTGTTACCAGAATTCAATATAATGGCATTGATAATCTGCTTGAAACTCGTAACAAGATTGGAGATAGAGGGTATGTATGTGCGTACTCAGACTCAGATTTGATGAGTGTTTTTCTCAGTTATGGTTATTTGAATAATTAATTCATAGGTATTGGGACGTTGTTTGGAGTGTAGCTGGAAGTACAGGAACCACCGGAACATTTGAACGGTACATGGTTATAATTTTCGTTTGAAGAATTATCTTTGTATTTATTTACTGCAACAATGCATTCGAGATATTGCCTATTTTATGATCTGACGCAATTATGTCAAGTAGCTCTCGAAAGATTGAAGAAAAAAATTTAAATTGATGCTGAATTTTGTTAAGATTGAGTGTTTATTATTAAAATCATTAGTCTAGGCACATCTCTTTTTACTCACGATTTGATTGTGATTTGACATCTATTACGAGACAATTGATGTCACCTGCAACAATTTCTCTTTTAGCAATTACCTACCAGGAATCAAACTTATGTCATTGACTCTGATACCAATTATTAGGATCTAGGATCAAGCATTTATCACTAGACCAAATACTATAGTTATTAGTCCAAACGCCACGATTCAATTGTAACTTGACATACTTAACCTCTATCATGGGACAATTAATATCACATGCGACAACTTTGACTTACTTCTAAGAGAAACTATAAACTATAGAGGACCATTTAAATCTACATTAAATAATAAAGATGATAAAAAAGTTGAACAATATATAAAAAGAAAACATAAATTTATTGTCTTAAAATTTTACATCGAAGACTCGGTATATTTGAATTTCATTTGTCTTATTGTTATTATTATTATCATTGTTCATATTGGTTATCAATTTGATTTGTATCTCATTGTTATTAAATATTTAAATGAATCCCTTCCAAAAACAAAACACCCAGTAGTAGAATCTAATGAATCTAATATTACATGTTAAATTTTCTATCATTAGCGTTCTTTCCCTGATGAATGTTCCATCCAATGATTGGTTAGTAAAAGGAAAGGAGTTGAGAGAAAATCATTGCTTTTGATTTACTTGCATACCCTTTCTTTTGTTGGTGAAAACATTACATTTAGAAAATGTTATTTAGATAAAGATTAACTATAGGTATTTTAAATGCCTTTCGTAAATTAAGATTATATTGTGTTAGAAATATTCCATGTGTAAATAACAATGATGAAGGTGGTTTTCAATTAATGGTGTGCAGGATTGTGGGAACAAGTTTTAGTGTTATAATGAAAAATGATAAACAGGTTGAAATCTCATTCACAAGTAAGTGGGATCCATCTCTCAAAGGAGAGAAAGCACCTCTTAATATTGACAAGAGGTAGGTTAATATATAAGATTGAAGTCAACCATCATAATTAATTAATTAATTAATAGTAATTAATAATTGGTTAATCACATTTACACAATATTTCTGTGCAGGTATGTGATGCTTTGTAATTCCTCAGGATTCTACTCCTACACCATCTTTGAACACTTACAGGAGTGGCCTGCTTTCAACATACCTCAAATAAGGACTGTTTACAAGCTTAGTAAAGATAAGTAAGGGTTAATTAACCTTAATTATGACTAATCTCTTACTTAATCTTGTTTGTTAATTAATTATTATGATTTTGAGAAATTATATTTTTGCAGGTTTCATTACATGGTGGTGTCTGATAATAGACAAAGATTTATGCCTCTCCCTGATGACAGATTACCTGGAAGAGGAGAAGAACTTGTTCCACCAGAAGCAGTTTTGCTTGTTAATCCTTTGGAGCCAGAGTTTAAGGGAGAGGTAAATTTCAATTAAAAATAATAATAATAATAATAATACTTAATTTAGTTTTAAGTATCTTTTAAATTTTAATATTTTTTAATTAGATTTATATTAAAAAAATGTTTTATTAAGTGCTTCAGTTATTTTTTATTTTAAAAAAAATGATTTCTGAGAGACATTATTTCTCTTTGTCATGTCTCAAATATAAAAAAAAAAAAAAAATAAATAAAAACACCAAATGAATCTTTAATTTTTTCTGAAATACTCACTTCATCTTGGAGACTAAAATGACACAAATGCAATACTTTAAAATTATTAACATTATTTAAGGACCATTTAGAAAAGAGGATAATAGCTCAAAGTTGAAATTAGTGATTTCTTTTAATTGTTAAAAATACTTCTAATTAAAAATACCCTAACTCTTTAACACTATATATGGTTAATGAAATTTATTATTTGTTGATTAAGGTGGATGACAAGTACCAATACTCAAGTGAGAACAAAGATCTTATGGTTCATGGATGGATAAGTTCTCAATCTCAAACCGATCCATTTGTAGGGTTTTGGGTAATCATACCAAGCAATGAGTTTCGATCAGGTGGCCCAGTAAAACAGAATCTTACTTCCCATGTCGGCCCAATAAGCCTGGCTGTGAGTTTCTTTTTTCAACTCAGTTATACATTTCATCATTTAATTAACATTTCCTTCATATTTTTATTTTCAATTTTTTATGCATGTTATATTCATGTTGATAATAAAACAACATTGTTTTGCCAAAATTAATTATAACATGACACTGTTTTTTGATAACACACTAGATTATATATTTAACATATTAACAAAATAGGCTTCATACCTTTTTTATTTTTTTTTCTTTATAAAAATTATTTAATGTTTTTTCTTAATTTTTTTCTCTCAATGTATCAATGTGATTTTTTTCATTATATCAATGTTAATGTTATTAGAGAATGATGATTTGACAGAATGATATGGGCATTTTTTTCTCTTATGGAAACATAAATTCATCACTCTTTCTTTCAAGTTATCATTCTTTTTTTAAGCGGATCTAAGTGATCATAGCGAGTAAAAGAAATTAAAAACATATATATATATATATATAAAAATTATAGGATCGTGTAAGAATTTAAAATTTCTATTTTGTTTTTATTGAGATAACACTAAAAAAAACAACAAATAACATGGACTCAGTACTTAATTCGATTTTTTTTTTTCAAGCATGAGCTTAGTAGGCTCTTCTTTATATGAAATATTGTTTGATGTATTAATATTGATGTGCTGAATAAAAAATAACATGCAACATTGTTGTTGATGTATGTGTCAGATGTTTCTGAGTGCTCATTACGCAGGAGAAGATATAGTTTTGAAACTGCAACCAAAGGAGCCATGGAAGAAAGTTTTTGGGCCAACTTTTGTTTATCTCAACACTTCATTAGATGGTGATGACCCCAAAGTGCTATGGGAAGATGCTAAAGATAAGGTTTTTTCACTTTCATTACCAAGTTGTTAAACTTCTCAAGTTTTTTGTTTTTCATGTAGGAAAAATATATAACAATTACTGTTAGAATGTGAGATTTTTCTTACAAATATTTCATAGAACTTCATAAAATCTATAAGAAAATTCGTTTGTTACGAAAAAGTTTCATGAAATATTTGTTACGAAAAAAAAAATGTAAATGAATTAACAGTGAACGATTTGACCAAAAATGGGTTTTAGACGAAGGCAGAAATTCAAAGTTGGCCCTACGATTTTCCAGCCTCGGAAGATTTTCAGAAGTCTAGCCAACGAGGCAGTGTCTGTGGCACATTACTAGTCCAAGACAGGTAAAAAAAGTTATGAATTAAATTAACATTTAACTTTGTAATTTACACAAACGGTTTGAATACTATGTAAAATTAGGAACAAAATGGAACTTTTTGCAAAAGTCGAGGATTAAAGTGAGTAACTAATATGTTTCCTATGACAATTTTTTGTCAGGTTTTTGAGTGATGAGTACATCATAGCAGAAGGCGCTTATATAGGAGTGGCAGCACCAGGAGAAGCTGGATCATGGCAAAGAGAATGCAAGGTTTAAGCAAACGATGGATGCATATGCTTCTTTAATAACCCAAAATTTGAGTTCTGTTTTCTTTTTCTCTGAGTCAAATAATCAAACACTTTCAATGCCTTTTTGTTTGACCAGGGATACCAATTTTGGAGCAAAGCAAACGAGAAAGGATACTTCTCAATCGAGAATATACGCAGTGGGGATTATAATCTCTACGCATGGGTTCCAGGTTTCATTGGAGAGTATTGGAGCAATGTTCTCCTCACCATTACACCAGGTTCTGTTCTCTATTAAGTGCATATTGAATCAATGCAATAAAGTATTAATCAATCATATCAAAAACCCATTTCATCATCTAAATGAAAAAACAAAACACCAATCTCTCATTTCTTTCAATTGTCAAATTGTGTTTAACCTTAGGAGGATAATTCCTTCCTACTTCTACAGATGGGTTGTTGGGTTTTTCTGAACCTTCAAAATACACTGTTTCTGTTGAAACTTCAAAATATACTGATATAAAGCTAAAAATCTGAGGAAGAATCCAAATTCGAGAATGCCACCCCATCAATGTTCATATCCTTAGTTTAATGTACATCATAATTTGAGAATAAACAAGTATTCACTTTACAGAAATGATGATGATGATTTGTGAAAGTGTATGAAAAATGCAATATGCAGGTTGTGAAATTGATGTTGGTGAGATTGTTTTTGAGGCTCCAAGAGATGGCCCAACATTATGGGAGATAGGCATTCCAGATCGTTCTGCTGCTGAATTCTATGTTCCTGATCCCAATCCCAACTACATCAACAAGCTTTTTGTTCATCATCCAGACAAGTCAGCTCCTATTTACACAAATAAACAACAAGTTATTCAACATTTTTAGCTTTCTGCTCCCATCGAAACTACTAATCACTCTTAAGTTCGGTTCACTCTTCTTCACAGGTATAGGCAATATGGGTTGTGGGAAAGATATGCAGAATTATACCCAAATGAAGATTTAATTTACACTGTGGGTGTAAGTGATTATGCAAAAGATTGGTTCTTTGCACAGGTCACAAGGTACGTTAGTGTGATAAAACTACTACTTCTTTTAAGAAGACAAATCTGAAAAAATGCTATCATTTGATCAAACATTTGAATGTATAAAAACATTTGGAACTGTTTCCATTTCCTTTATCTCTTGACTCCAATTTCCTTGTGGGATTTTTGTTTTCATCCCAATTTTCTTATGGGTTTTAGCATTTTTCATATATCATTTTTTTCAAGTGATACTAATTTTAATATATAAAAGAAATTAATATATTTTAAATATCAAAATCAAGTTACAGTAGAACAACCCTAAAAACACCATACTAAAATCCAATTTTTTTGTTTCTTACTATCAAAAAGGACTGATTTTCTTTTTTCTTTTCATTCCATTGATTATGTTTAGTTTTAAAGATTTCTAAGAAGTGAGAATTTTCAAGAATACAAAATCTTCAATCTATACCTTAAATTCACATTATGATGGAGTTATAGATAAACTAATTCTTCCTATTTTCATTTTTCACACTTCCTTTTCCATATCTTATTCTTCAAATTTTAGATACATCACTCCTTTTACAGGTGTCTTTTTTCCAATTTTTGATCAAATATCTCAACTAAGCATGTTCACAAGAAGAGCGCTTTTAAAAACACAAAGCATTCCTTTGAATTGATCAAAATTTAAATTCCCCAATATAAACGCATGATTTTTTTTCTTCCTTATAAACCCCAATTGTTCCATGAAAAGGACTTAATATTTATGCAAACTATTGAGATGAAACTCTACCCGAGAACATTGTCTTTATAAATACCTATTTGACCCATTAAATCTTTGGTTCAAAAAATACAGAAAAAAAGAAGATGGCAGTTACCAAGGAACTACATGGCAAATTAAGTTCAACCTGGATGACACAGAGGCAAGTAAAATCTACAAACTGCGGTTGGCACTTGCAAGTGCAAATGTGTCAGAATTACAGGTACAAAACCTCATAAAAAACCTATATATATTTCTCCAACAATTTCTTAACATGTTTTCACTTTCTATGCCTTGTCTAATCCCATGATGTTTTTGGATCGAATATTAAGGTTAGAGTGAATGATCCAGAACAAGATCCTCCTCTGTTTACTACAGGGGTGATTGGAAAGGACTTTGCAATAGCTAGACATGGCATTCATGGACTCTATTGGCTATTCAACATTGATGTGCCTGGTTTTCTGCTAGAGAAAGGTGATAACACTGTGTTTTTAACTCAAACTGTGGCAACTGGTCCATTGGCTCGCTTTCAGGGAATAATGTATGATTATATACGCCTAGAAGGTCCTAAACCTATTTCTGCTATAAAAGAGTATTAAGTTAGATTGTTGAATATGAACATGCTCCTATCTACAACATCCTTTACAATTAAATATATTTTACCTTGTTTGCTTGTATTGGATAACTTGTGTATGAAGATATTCTACATTGGACTTAATTACAAATTGCAGACAGGGGAAGGGTTTGTTCTGCTTCTTTATAATGGGTTTGTTTTATTATTCCTTCTCAAAGAGGATTCATGCTTTTTTTTTTCTACTAGTAGAACTGTTATAGACTTGACCTGAACTAGACCGAAAAAAAGTGATGATGCATAGTCACCTTTTTCTTTTTTACTCTAAACATGATCTACACCAACAAGAACATTAATGGTTAGATGGAAGGGAAAGAAAAAGAAAAGTCGTGGTTATGATATCGCTAATACTTTGAAGAATTAGTTAAGTGAGTCTAATAATTAGATGAAAAGAGAAGGTTTAATGTTTAGACAAAACGGGAGAAAGAGAAAAGTCGTGGGTTTGATGTCACTAATATTTGGAGAATTAGTTTGGTGAGTTTAAAAAAAAAAAAATAGAAGAGCTTGTGAGTTCAACACAAAAACTAACTTGTAGATAAAAAATAATATATATATATATATATATATATATATATATATATATAAAAAACATTTTTTTTTTTTTTTTCTATAAAAAAAAATATATAAAAACATTTTTTATTTTATGAAAGAAAAAGTGGTAATACACAATCACCTTATATTTTTACCTTATACACAGTCAACACAAAAGAAAATGTTTTAAAACATTTTTATTTTGAAAGAAATAGATTAAAAAAGTAAAATTATTAATTTTTTATTAAATGTTAGAAAGGTACAATAACAAAAAGATATTTTTATTTTAAATATAAAATAATTTGAGAAAAAATATTTTTATCATGAAGTAAATAGATTAGAAATGTAAAAGTATTAGTTTTTTTTATTAAATGTTAGAAAGGTACAGCAACAAAAACATATTTTTATTTTAAGATATAAAATAATTTGAAGTGAATAGAGTATAAAAGTAAAAATATTAGTTTTTCTATTAAATATTAGAAAGGGGGCAGAAAAATTAGTATAGAAGATGTTTCTTTACAATTTTTCTACCAAAAATATCACAAAAACTGAATAAAAAAACTGAGTCAGGTTAAGTTAATAAAAAAATGGGGTGCAGGAAGTAATTGGCTGAGAGAGAGTTTATTTTTTCCTTTCAAGAGAAATAAGAATGGGCCAAAAAATAAAATAAACCCACCGTTTCACATAATTGTTTATTTATATTTGTCCTACAATTACAATTTATAGTTATCCTAGAAATAGGAATGCCAATGCGACTATACAGGTAAATCTCCTAATTTTTTTTCTTTTTATCAAAAAATGTCTTTAGATATTTGCGAATATGATATATTTGTAAATAAAATCCTTATTTTTTTTAATAAAATTATTTATATACCAAATACGATATACACGTCTTCATGAATATAAACATATTATATTAAAAAATTGTTTGTGCATTATATTAATGGACATGATACATGTTTACGAGTTAAATCCTTGTGTTTTTTATGAAAATAATATATTCTTGAGTTAAATCCTTACTTTTCTTATGCTCAAATATCATAAATATATAAGAGTTAAATCTTGTTTTTTTCTCGTGACATAAATAATCCACACAAAAAAAAACACACAAATTTGGTAGTAACTTGTGAAAAAGGAAAAATTACTGAGAATTTTTGAGTCTATTCTTGATATCTTCAGCAGCATCTGCAGCATCAACCTGCTTCTTCGTAGCCTCAAGTTCAGCTTCACTTGCCTCTTGCTCGTTTCTTGCAGTAATTGTCTTTACCTGCTTTTCCACAACAAAAAAATAAATAAATAAATAAATAAATAAAAACTCTTGCATCAGAAAAAGCAATTTCGTTTTGGTTTGTGTAAAATGAATATTATTCATTGAAATACCAAAACAAAAAATGAAAAACAAAAACAAAGGGCGTGTTTGGATTTCGAACCTGACCCACAAAAAAGGCTTTTACATATCGAAAACCTTCTTGAACAGAAGCTGCAAACGATATGCAACTCCTCCCCAAACGAGACCCAAACGAGGTCTTATTTTGTTCTGAAGGTGAATTATCCATGTCTTCCCTTCAGCTTGAAATTTTATTGATAATACCGACTGCAAAACTAAAAAAATAAAATAAAATAAAATAAAAATAATATATATATTATATATATAGAAGTATTCTTTTCTTCCCTTTAAAATTCAGAGTTTAGAAAGATACAACAGCATTCACAGTATCATCTTCCTCATACGAACAAATTGAACCAATTTTGTGTTTAAGAAACACAATGAAATGAGTTAGGCTTACTTACACGTTTCTGGAATCTGATTTCCTTGTTTACGTGGCAGCTACATACACTATACGTGTCACTTAGGCTTTTGTCATAAATTCATTTATTTATCATTAGCGCGTATCCTTCAAGTATGAACTTCCAGATTTTCTATCTATATTTTATCTTCAAATTAAAAATCTTCTTTAATTTATAAGTTTAAGTATTTTTAAATAAATTTTTATTGAATTTATTTAAGTTAATTAGATAATACTTTTAATGTATTGTTTTATTTAGGGATGTTAACGAGACGGATAGGGTACGCGTAGTAGCTCTCCCATATCCTATCCGTTGGATAAATATTTGTCTCGTACCTGTACTCATATCCGTCGGGTATCCGTTATGCGGTACCCGTCTATTTTTTTCATATCCGCGGATATTTACAAAAATATTTTAAAAAATAAATATTTAACTATAATTAGTGTTTTGATCAACAAGTTTTCTTTTTCCGATTGATTCTTAAAAAACAAACAAATGAAAAATCACTACCAATTTATATTTTAGTTTAATTTGAATAAAATATTAAAGAAATTACATCAATGTCCACCTCTTGCAACATTGTATAAAGTTTCATGTTATCCAATTTTAATCTAGAAGAGCCTTAAAATATAAGAAGTTCAGTAAAAATTTCTAACAATCACTTAATATGTAAGTAAAAGTGTTAATTTCATTACCTTCCATGTTGGTCCATAATCAGTCTTAAAGACACATCAATGCCTTCACAATATATGGAAGTAATTTACTCATTTGTAGTATAAGAATCTGACCACCATTATTGAATGAAGACTCATAATATTTTTTACTTACTTTTATATATATATATATATATATATATATATATATATATATATATATATATATATATATTTTCGTGACAGGGGAATCAATTTGCAGTAACGTCCACGTATTTTAGTCGCTTAGTTTTGCTTCAAAATTTTGAATACGCAACCTGAGTATTAGTAATTGTTATCTCATCTTTATTTAAAGTGCGGTATTGCAATTCATTTCTGCATTTAAGTAACTGAGTTGGCGGGTTTGACGGTAATTTTTCACGTCTTAGATTTAATATTTCGAAAATAATTGTTTAACAAAAATTGTATTGATAAAGTTGAGAAAGTTTACCTGAAAACACTAAATAGATTAATTTTTTATTTTTTAAATAATATACGATGGAAAGATAACATAAAGGTGTTTCTTTCTTTATTTTATTTTTGTTTGGAAGTTTGACGCTTTGTTTTTCTTCTTCTTTCACTCTTTTTCATTCTGTCTCGCAAGAACAACAATGATTTTCTTTTCCACAACCTCCGTCCTAGCCTTTTCCCTTTATTCCGTTCCACACAAGATTGCGCCTTCAACCCTCATTTTCGTTGGTTTTCTCCTGCATGAATGTGAAGGAGCATAAAACTCGGGTTGGAAAACCATCTTGAATGATCATTGATTAAATATTAAACATTTTTTTTAATGTGATTTTCGTTTTCTCATTATGATCATTGAAATTAAGGTGATAGAGTGAGGGTAATAGGGAAATTAGAGAGGTACCATGTTCTTTTGGGTACAAGAAAGCAGCTAGCGCTGAAAACAGGAAATTGAGAGGAAATTAGGAAGCACATTGAAGAAGGAAAATTGAAGAATTCAAGAAGAGGGCACTTGCACTTCGTCCGTTAATCTTTAATATTATATAATTGTATGATGTATGAAATTTGGACTTTTGTTTCAGTCAATTTTCTGGGTTTTTCGTGTTTTTGGAAATTTTCCAAAAACCGCCTGGTGGCAATGAAGGTCCGACAGGCGATACATGATGTTTGAACTAAGTTTTTGGGTTCTGCCCAAAAACCGCCTAGCGGCAATGAAGGTTCGCTAGGCGGTACAAACTGGATTGGTTCGTTTTTGTGACTTTGTACTTTTGCTTGAACATGCACCTTTGGTTTTGAGTAGTTTTATGCATGATGAATGAACCTTTGTTAAATTATGCATGTTTGGGTACCTTTAAATTGATCAAAGTATGTGTCAAAACATGGTTTTTTGTATTTTACATGCAGTCAGTGGCGGATCTTGACCAACATTGTTGGGGGTGTCCAAATAATACATCCAAAATTTATACATTTTATTATTGTCACTAACACAATAAAAAATGAAGTATAAGAAGAAAATTGAGAGACATAAATACCAAAAATGATTTATCAATATACCTATTTAAATAAT
>Ga0214543_1002437_pt1 | contig 36529 bp, 29 predicted proteins | sample CNSS2metaG_FD_160094 | JGI IMG/M metagenome (GOLD analysis project Ga0214543, IMG submission 160094) | Root nodule microbial communities from cowpea collected in UCLA plant growth center, Los Angeles, California, USA - CNSS2 | ecosystem: Host-associated > Plants > Roots > Nodule | place: USA... | reverse complement strand
TGTTGTGTTAATCTGGAAATTTTGCTTTAAATGAAAATATTGGTCGTTGGGAGACGACTTGGTTCACTTTCATATACTATATTTAATATGTTTGAATTTGGTGGGGTACGGCCTCTATCACTTCTTAAAAACTTTTTTAACAAATTGAATAACTGCAAGACAAACATAAGACTTCTATCCCAAGTCAAATTTGTCTTCAAGTTCCATCCATCTTCAAGCTTCAAGATATTTCATACCAATAAGTTTAAGCAACTCTTCAAGCTTGGTCAATTCTTCAAGCTTCATCAAATCTACATGCTACAAGTCCTTTTATGCCAACAGTAAACTCTTATACTCATAGTGGCTCATTGTAATATTTGAATAATTTTCTTGAAGTGAGAATTCTCTTTTAGTTCTTTTTAGAACTTTCAATTGTTGTCTTTGAGATTCCAATTCAAAGTGGTAGATCTTCCTCTACTTATCGATTTCTCTTTATTATTGTATCAATCAAGGTAGATTGGAGTTTCTTCATCTCTAATCACTTTCACATTTTCTATTTTATCAGTCATTTAGTGGAAATTGTTAGAAACGATCTTACACAAGGTTAGTTTTCTATAAGACCCACAAAATTTAAATAATTAAATAAATCATTATTAATAAATGCGGGTAGTAGAAGTCTTAATGGCCTTAAATTCTGATTGGTATGATGTGGAAAAGTACTAGCTCAAGTGGTTGAGAGTACTTTATTGTGTGAGAGGACTTGGATTCAAGTCTTATGTATGCCATTTGTGTAGTATTTAATTTTATTGTTTCAATAATATGAATGTGTGTGTTAAGTAAGAATATAGTATTTGAATTATATTAGTTGGCACGAAACATGAATTGGTTGAATTGGTTTGGTATTGACTTGGCATTGCATGGTTGTGGTTTCAAACCTTGGGAAAACCTAAATTAAACTTTATTTTTTTTTACTAATGTTAGATTTGGATGGAATGGGAAGGGTTAAAGGAAACCCTAACTGATCTAGCAGCCAAGGGTGGCTGTAAAACAGCCATAAAGGGACAATGAATGGCAATTAACCATCAATTAAGTGGCAATTCCGCTTTGCATTATTGACCTAATTTTAAAGCACTGTTTAAAAGGTAAAATTTGAGTATTAGGAAAGGTTTTGGAAAGGCTAAAACTATACTAGAAATAGAACAAGAAAGGGAGAGTCTTGGTGAGGTTTTGGGTCTGAGTTGGTATAAGAGCAAGAAGGATATTGACAAACAAGGAGGAAGTAGCGAATTTATCAAAGTGAGCAAGGAATCCAAGTTAAGGGAGTTCCTATTGATTGTTTTAATTTTATTGAATGAATCATGATGTATGAGGGGTTGGGATTGCATTTTTATGTGAATATCAGAGTTGAAATCGAGTTTCTAGAATTTTTCTAGAAACCGCCTGGCGGTCACGCGCGACCCGCCAGGCGACACAAGCACCAAACCCATTTTCTAGGTTTTATCCATGAACCACCTGGCGGTAAAGGATGAACCGCCAGGCGGCACGAACACTGTGATGCTATTTTTAGGGGTTTTGGATCTGTTTGGAGTACCTATGATGTCGTCGTGATGTTTATTTGTCTGAAAGTGAAGTTTTACGGATATGATTGATTGTGTATATTATGGTTGTGTTGAAAAGCATGAATTCTGATATGAAATTGGGGCTAAGGTTCATGTTGGGGGTTGAATACTATTATGCATGATGTAATTACATTGTTTAATCAAAAGGGTGTTGTTTTATATAAAGTACATATATGTTTTCTGAATGAGTGTGAGGAATCGTATGCAATGGTCATTGTTGTGGATGATTTTGAGTCCCAGTGGAGATTTTATGTGATGGAGGTAGAGTGGTATAAGTTGAAGGCAAGTTGGGATTGGTAGTGCAATGGGAGCAGAAGAGAACTCAATCACGGATATGAAAGGGGAGAGTAGGAGAAGGTGCTAATTGAGATATAAATGTCAAGATTGAATGAGAATATGCACTGGGATTATAGGAATATCATGATTATGTGTTAATATGTCAATGAAGATAGGATTAATATAAGTGAGATGGCATGGACTGTATTTGGTTCCTAAATAATTGTTATTGCGAAAGTAGTTTGCCATAAAATATTGGTGTTATGTTTGGTAAAAGCTGCAGTGGCATGAGTTATATATAAACATTAGATTGCATGATCAAAGACAGAGAGTAGGTGTGCAAGAGATGGTTAATTTAAAGGTATGTTTGAATTGATGTGATATAATTTAGTTATAGATTTATTTTTGGAAAACCATGTTGTGTTATCAATTGATGTTGTATGATTGGGATCCCTTGGGGATCTGTTTAAGTGCCAAGAAACTAGTAGTAGTGCGCTACTGGTATGGCGCTTGGCGACGTGTGCAAGTCGTTAGGCAGACGGGGCACAAACTTGTGACAGTGGTCACAGTGCGAGCAGGGCGCCTAACGGTAGGGAAGGTTCTGCCAGGCAGAATGGTGCAGCAGAGACCTTGATGGTGCAGTGGCGCCTGGCGGCGTGAGACGAGTGCGCTAGGCGGTGGCAGCACGAGGCGCCTGGCGGCAGGACGGAGTCCGCCCGACAGTGACGGTGCAGTGATGATTCTGCAAGCGTGTGGCGCCTAGCGGTGTGTGATGCCCGCTAGGCGGTCTGGACCCAGTTCCCGCCTAGCGGTGTGTGATGCGCACCATGTGGATTTGGTTCATTGATGGTGCGCGAGGAAAGGTTCTACACAGCTTTAGGTGATGTTCATGATACGAGGCTTTGGTTGGGGGCCCAGTTACGAGTGTAATCTTGTATTGGGGTAACACGTGACCACTCTAGGTTGTAGCCTGGTGGTTTAGGAAGTCCAGTGGAGTGTGCGAGTTGTGGCTCATACGGCGAGGTTCGGGTGATTGCCCTCTTCAGTTCATTCTGATAGAGTTTTGGTAGTCTGGAACAACTACAAATTTATGTTTGTTTTGGGGAGCTCCACTTGGTGTCACGGTGAGATGTTGTGGCAAAGTTATTCCCACGTGTGGACTATCAGATGGTGGCCTATAGTCGAAGGGGCGAGTAGACACTCGTATAGCAAAGATCGATCATTGATCTCACCTAAAGGGTATAGAAATGATAGACGTCTAAAATACAAGTGTTGGAAATGGAGAAGTAAGGGTAAAATGGAGTAATACACAAACCCAGGTTTAAATGCTTTGATGTTGTAGTTAATATTTTCTTTGTTGGTTTTAATTAAATGAGCTCACCCTATCTGTGTGTGTGTGTGTGTGTGATGATCATGTAACTTGTTACATGGGAGCAGATGTTGATGCAGGTGAGCGAACAGATGCATAGAGACGGAGTGGGGAACTCTTGGGAATTTTTCTCACTAGCTATTTTATTAGACTATGGTTTTATTGTAATAATTTTATAGACCATTTTATTTGTATTACGGTATTAATGCGAATTATTTTACCTTCTTTGACACGTTGAACATAAGGTTTTAATTTTCCCGCAATTTTTGGGAAATTGATTAATAATAAATGAGGTCGTTTGTCATTATTTATTTATTTTATTTATTTTAATAAGTAATTTCCGGCTAGGACGTTACATTTTCCATCACTACTTTATCTCACTTCCAGCAGGCCTTATATTATGCATAATGTGTGTATGTGTTCAAGATTTCAATGAGATCATAATGAAGCTCACTTAAAGGTTGTGAAAAGGATCTTTCGGTATCCTACAAGGCGTATTAATATGTGCTTATGCTACAATAAGAAATGTAGTTTTAGATTAGAGGGATTATGTGATGTAGACCTTTGGAAATCGTGTTAAAAGAAAAATCATAAGTAGAGGATGCCAATTTCTAGTCAAGCAAAAAGTATAACTCAATTGCTGCATCCATAACTAAAGTAGAGTATATGTTACATGCAAGATGCTACTCTAAGTTTCTATGGGTAAAATATCTATTAGAAGATGACTCTACTGTTTATAATAATATACCAGTTTATTGTGACAACATTAGTGTAATCAACCTATCAAAGAACTTCATCCAACATTTAATAGAAGTGAGATATCACATTATGCATGATTATGCTAGAAGCCTCTTTGAATTAAAATTTGTCAAGATTGATCATCAATATGCTTATACACTCACTAAGATTTTAGCTGTTGAAAGATTGGATTTCATTAAGTCCAATTTACATTTAGTAGATTTTACGAATGATTAAACGGACAGACAATTATATCTTGTGTATAGTATTAACAAATATGGCGAAATGGTGCAAAGTCTTTTTATTGTGGAGAAAATATGAAACATTTAAAGGAATTTATGTTAAAAAGACAAGTTCTTTAGTGCAGTTATCTAGACTCCACAGAGTGGAATATGTGCCAATAGAAACATCAGAATTTTTTATGGTAACGCGACTGATTAACTAAACATAGTTTACCCATCAAACAAAACAATATGAAAATACTAATTAACTTTTCCCTTCTTAATCTATCGCATTCCATGTTATATTTGTTAAGCTAACTTCAATGCGAAAAATTTTAAAACAAAATTCAACCCTTACCCCCTTCTCTATATTTTTCATAATTTTACATTATAGGATCTCCATTGAGTTGCCTTGGTCTACGAAAGTGTTCATCACAAGAAAATTAGCCAACTTGATGGTGATTACCATGGGGTCATCATGATCAAGGTCAAATACCTACAAGTCGTTATTGGTAAAGGTTATGGTTGACATGCTTCTCCTTTATTACGTATAATAGTTCTAGCCAACCTAACCCCTCTTGTAAAACTAGCTAATATGGTATTGATAGCCCTTCACGAGGGTGCTTCATGAGTCCTTTCGGATCATTTTACTGAATCAACGGTTCTCTTTCTTCTTCTTTATTGTCTTCTTAGGTTGCTCAGGGATTCCTCTACTTTTGCCCAATAGTAGTACAAGTGGTCGGCATGTACCAGTTCCTTTATCTTATCTCGAATGGCAATACATTCTTCAATGTTACGACCATGATTGTGGTGATAATTATAGTGCTTACTATAGTCAACATTTATAGGTGTTGATACTTTTCTTGTAGTTGGTAGTAGACCTGCATTCAAAATTTCTTAAATTATTCTAGTTATGTTCATATTTAATGGCATGTAATGTGTGCAACATAGTCCTCAGATGGCTAACTTCTATCTTCTCAATTCTTGGCGAAAATGCTCTCAAACATGGATATTCTTCTTAGTGACAACTTCATCTCACATTTGTTTGCATAAGTGTTTCAATTCTTCAAGCTGCATGAAATTTGACATTGTGTTATTTCATAGTTATACTTCTTGAGTTATCAATATTTTAAATGTTTTTCTTTTTTATTGTCCCCAATTCCTTTCGAATTCTTATTAAAAGTGTTGTTTGGCCTATATGATTCTCTTGTCCTTCTTTTAAGGGAGGCCTTTCGTTGTTCATCATCCTTTATATAATATTTTAAGGATTGCCTTTGATCGAATGGGCCTAAGGGCTGGCCCAAAAAGGGGAAAATCATACCTAATGTGCCCTAACCCTGACTTCTATGCTCATTTCGTAAAAACAGAACCCCCTTTCCTCCTTGAGCAGTCGCACTCTCTGCTAGGGTTTATTTCCTCACCGTTGTCAAGTTCGCTCGAGTTATTTCCTACTCCACGTAAGTCATCCTACATCTCGTACCATCCATTCCTTAGTGTATTTTCGTGTTTTACCCAACTAAGACTTTGTAACGAGCTTATCTTGCATTATGTTCCGTGGTTTTTTCCAGCTCCTAAACATACTCCTTAATTTGTTGTGTCCGTGTTTGTCGTCGAGGTCTTGCTCTAGCTTATTCCAGGTAAGGGAAGTTAGGCCTAATTCTTGTAGTTCGATTTTCTGTCGGTTTTATTGTTGTGCTGCGATTTTATGGCTGGTATGTTACTGTGAGAGCAAAAAAAATGTCTTGGTATGTTGTATGGAATTGTGGGTGTGACTGATGTAGAGAAACAGTGGTGAGAAACGCGTGTTCTCGCCCAAGCGAGACTTACAAAGACAGGCCAGATTCACACTCGAGCTCTCACTCAAGCTTGAGCGAGGCATCTCGCTCACGCGAGAGAGGCTCGCCTAAGTGAGAACGTGTGAAGACTTTGGCTCGTCGCTGCGGTTTTTAGCCCAAGCGAGGGACTTTGTCTTTGGGCGAGGGGTGGCCTCCCTCAGGCAAGGAGGGGCTCGCCTAAGTGAGAATTCACGTTCCAGCAACCCTCATTGTTGGTGTTCTCGCCCAAGCGAGGGCCTACCGCTTGAGCGAAAGAGCCTTTCGCCTGAGTGAGGGTTCCTGGCCTTAGCGAGGTTGATGCATGTATTGGTGTGATGTTTGTTGTGTTTTATATATTGACTGGTGATCTACTGCATAATTTCATTACCCTGTTTAAAGCATGAATGAGTTAAGTATGCAAGAACTGTGTGATCTTTGGATTGAAAATGATGGGTGGGATATGATCTTGGCTGTGATCTAATTGAGATGGTTGGTATCAATGTGGCATGGTATTTATATGAGATGGAGTTCCATATTCATGGTTTGAGAATAATGGGTTGGTATGGATTTTACTAGGAATATGAAAGAGGTGAATTATGAGGAACTAGGAATGTGTGTGTGTGTGTGTATGCATGTTAAACCCTTCTTGATTGATTGAGAATGATTGGTCCGTGTCAGTGCGTAATTCCTTGCAGCCTCTAGGTGAGACTTTCAGGGTCGCGCTTCAGTGGTCGGGACGTAATTCCATGGCCTCTGTTAGTGGGTGTCCATGGTGGTGCCCCATCTATATGGTCTGGTAAGGATTCAAGGTAAGGTTGCATCCTGACACTCTAAGGAGTTAGTTAGTCTCACTTAGAGCGGACCGACTCTTGTGGTGAGAGTAGCAGGAGGCCTGAAACTCATTAAGGGCTAACCTTGTGTGTGGGGTAATTGATTCATTGTAACACTTGTAACACATAGCTCGGGGGTGAGCAGCTCAGGGGTGAGCAGAGGTATCCACCACAAGTGCAAGCATCCGCTGAATTCGACCAGATTATAAGTATCTGGATGAGTCGAGTTGAGTCTTAGTGTATTGATTGAAAGGTCATAACATGATTGGATGATATATGTGTATTGGATTGTGAAGGTATATCTGATTGCATGATAAATCTTTTTGGCTCTAGCCTACCCTTTGCTTGTTTGGTTGTTTTGTATGTTATCCTTCTACTCTTGCGATGATCATCAATTTATTGATGGAAGCAGATGCGAGAGATACTCGTGGTCAACAGAGGAGATATGATCCCGCTGCTTAGTCTACATGGACTGGTCTTCATATTCTTAATGGTCTTTTCTTTAGGGCTATGGCCCATGTACCTGTTCGTCTTTTGATTCTTATATATTTTGTTAGACTTTTAAACTGGTTACTTTTGGCATTGTGGTGTACCTAGGATTGTAGGGGTTGTGTTTAAGATCCCAGGACTGCGTTGTTATACTATTTGTGCATGACGTTTCTTTAATTACGCTTATTAATTAAATGGGACGTTACAGAATGAAATGATTATTATCTTATTATTTTATTTGTCACCATAATATCCAATTAAAAAAATAAACAACAAAATTAATTAAAATAAAAAAAAGTCTAAAATATTTAATAATTAATTAATAAAAGTTCAATTAGAAATATACAAACCTAAAACTTAATTAACTTAAAATATCCTATTGCATTTTACTTTTATAGAAAGTTGAAAAGAGTAGTTTTAGAAGGAAGTGCGTCTTCCCGATCCAAATGCATTGATAACATAACTATTCACGATGTGGCATTGTTAGTTGTTTCTTCCTAAATAATTTATTACGAGGAGTCCAATATTAACCTCTTTCATTAAAGTTAAAAATTAATTCATTTCGGAAACAAGCAAAATTATTCAGTGAACAAAATTACGACTTATTTAAACTTTTAAATACAATAATCTAATTTTTATTATTTATCCTGAATCGTCGTCTTTTACCAAATCAAATTAAAATAAATAATGAATAATGATTTATAATATGAGTTAAATTTACAAACATGAATTTTAAATTTATGTCGCCAAAAAATTGTTAAGAAAGTCAAGTTTCTTTCGACTCTTTAAAGCATTTCAAAAGCTGTAAATTTATTTTCTTTCCAAAATACATAAGAATAAATGAAAATTTAAAATTCGCCAAAAACTATAAAAACATTGGTGTTTATTTAAATTATAAGCATTTGACCTTTTATTTTATTCCTTTTCTTAATATATTTTGACTAAATAAAACAATAAACGGTTTGTAAAAGCTAAAACAATATATAAAATAAATACTGTTATTTTTTTAGTTATTAATATAGGATACAAAATTTAAATATTATGAGTATATATGTTTTCATTAATTTGAAAATCATCAACAATATGGAAAATTTTAATTGGTGCATTGTAATATTTTAAAACAGCAATAAAATGAACTATTTATTAGTACTTTATTAATTACAGGGTGTTTCCTTTCCTGAAAAAAACATTAAAATTTAATGCTTTTTAATTATCATAACTGTGACTAGTTAATCTTTTTATCCGTTACTTAAACACGTAGAACCAAAATATTCAAAAATTTAAAACCACAAAAATCATGCTAATAAATCAAACAGGAGCGAATTTCAATTAAATCCTCGTGCTTTTTTTTTTAATGATAATAAAGTTAAAACTATGAAAATATATATGATTTTTTTTATTTCTTTTTTATAAATAAGTTTTTATTTATTTTATAAGTAATATGTTATTGTAAATAATTAATTTAATTTTGAAAATTGATTAAATCAAAAGAAATTTAATTTAAAAATAAAAATTTAAATTAAAAAAAACCACTAAAAAAAGTAAAATTTATAAACGGTCGGTATCTTATTAAAACGTAAACTTCGAAAAAAAAATTATACAAATCTTCTACATATATAAATTATCCCAATAATTAATATCCCAATCAAATTAAAAGAAAAACAACAAAATAACTCCCACATGTGTTTCTTAAAAACATTGTTAACACAACATGTCCCTGCTAAAGTATGTTTCAATTTCAACCCTAAATGAACGTTCAGTAACGCAACAAAGCCGCACCAACTACAATTGTTACGAAATACACCAAAGCGTTTGAAGGAGCCACAGCAAAACCACCACTCGTCGGTGACGGCGCCGTTGAATTAGACGGCTGCGACTGCGGTGGTGAAGTTGGCCCCGCCGGCGACTGCGGCGGAGAAGTTGGCCCCTCCGGAGACTGCGGTGAAGAAGCTGGCCCCAGATACGGCGGTGGAGTCCCCGTCTCCGGTGGCGGTGCCGGAGGAGAAGTCACCGGATACATGGTTTGAGGCGCCGGAGCACTCGCAGGATGCCAGTTTTCAGGTCCCGGAGCTGCCGCCGAAGGCCCTCTGGCCGGTTTCGGAGATATTGAGCTTGACGGAGGTTGAACCGCTGGGGGCGGCGGAGGGGACGGCGGAGAGGACGGCGAAACGGTTGGTGGGTTAGGCTTCGGTGAGGGTGAAGGCAAATATTTTGGTGGCAACAATGGCGATGATGAAGGTGATGGTGATTTTCTCGGGGACAAAACAACAACAATTAATTTCTGACCCTTTTCACAGTTTCCATCTTTTCCACTAATGAAGTAAAATGGTCCTGATCGATCAAACTTGAACTCAGTGTCACCGTTTTCAAACTTCTTAATTGGGTTGGTCGTGTTGCACTTATCATAATCTTCCTTCTTCACTTCCAACACCGAATCCGAACCCTTCTTGTAGTTGAACACTGGCAAACAAAACAACAATAAAACAAACACCCATGAATTAAAACTGCCACAACACTGTAAAAATTTGATCTTTATGCATGATCGAAACTCCAAACTTTTATGGGCAAGTATTAGTATTAGTTACCTATTGTGTCATTGATTTGGAATCGGTTTCTTTCAGCCCAGTTGTTGTAACTCTCAGAAGGATTTGGAACCCACCCTTGGCTTTCACCAACGTTGAATTTCTTGGCTTGGGAACTTGAGAGGAGAGTGAGGAGAAGGCAGAAGAAGAAGTACAGAGGATTTTGAAGATCCATGAGGAAATGAAAAGTGAGGTGTGGGAGAGTGGTGTCTGTTGCTGTGCTTATATATAGAGAGAGAGAGAGAGAGTGAGGGAGAGTTCGAGGTAGTGTGAGAAGGGAAATTTGGCAGGAAATTTGTAGAAACTGAAGCAAAATGAAAATGGTGGTGTAGATTGAAATGGAAACAATAATATTATTATACCTTAACTTTATATATATTTATTATGCACTTCTCTTTTTGTTATATCATATATATTTTTAAGTATATATTAAGTGTTCTTTAATTTTTTTTAGTGTAAATGGATATTTTTCGAATGAAATAGGAAAGAATATAAAATATTTTACTATTAGGTGTTATTTGGAAGGAACTTTGTATACGAACAAGGTGTACAAATTGCGAGAGTGTATCGTGTGAAACATTCTTTGTGGACTGTGTTCAAACTTTGAATCTAGTACACATGGCCAATGGAAGCGTTTCAAATTTTGCATTTATTGAAACATTTATCTTTCCAATGGTGGACATGGTCTATAGTGGAATTATGAGGTTACAAGAAAGAAAGAAAAAATGTTACTCTGCTTCTAATTATTTGATTATTTTATGCATTTCATTTTTACAAACCTTTGTTAATTGGAACTAAGAGATTCAATAATTGATAAATGTAATATTGATGGTTGCTTGCTATATAAAAAAAATGTATGGTTTAAATATGTTTTTATTTCCTACATTTAGATATGAAATTTGTTTTTGTGCTCAACTTTAATACATTTTAGTTTTAATACTTTAAAAATGAATGGATATAGGAACTAAATTGTATCAAAACTTTGGACATAGACATATTTCAATTTTTCGTCACAATTTAGAGACTAAAATCATATTTTACCCAAAATTTATTGTTTATTGTAATATTTTTAAAGACATGAACAAAAGACTTATGGGGTGTTTGGTTATTGGTGTGACTTCAACTTTAAAAGCTCAAATTGTCGTTGTTATGTTAACTATTAAGGAGTAATAAAGGTTAATCTTCAATATGACTCACTAACACATAGAAAGTATTTTATGTCTACTATTTTAGACATTTTACATCTGATGTAGGTCAAATGTAATTACAAGAGACTGCCTTGAGTAAAATACCAGAAGTAAATTTGCGTCTTGCACATATATAATAGACATAACGCCTATTGCAAAGCAATTGACATAATTTTTTACTTGTTTTTCTTTATTTTAATCCAAACTTTACGTCCTATGGATGTTAAATGCAAGTCAAAATGTCAGAAACACCAACAAACATGCAAGCCAAAACAAATGAACACAAACAAGCAAAATTATAGAACACAAACAAATGAATACACTCAAAAGAAAACTTGTACACATAAATGTTTGAAAGATCTAAGATGAGAAAACATGAAAAATATCTATATAACACAAGAAAATACCACAAACAAATTTAAGAATTTTTTAAGTAGTATGAGTATCTCAAATAAAATCTTTAAAGTATTGAAAAATAGGTCAAAATACTAAAAAAATAAAAAAATAAAAAAATAGTAAACAATGGAATCTTTAAAATTATACACCTACAAACCCTTTTAGACAAGAATTTAATAAGATGTAATTTGAAAGAGTTTAATGACAAGAAAGCTTCACGCTTTAGATTTTTATATCGGTTCGTTTATAAACGAAACTACATCAAATTATTTATCAATTGCAATTTAATCATGTTTCATTATATGGACTCAAAGTGGGAGATACACATTGGTATTCTTTGGACTATAGGGACTCCTAGGTGAAAATTGTGTATTGTTTGAATTGTGTATTGTGAATGCAAAGATAAGTTCACTTATTAGATAGTTAAAGAACATTAAATTATTCTATCAAAAGAAATTACACATGTTAGAGCTCAATATTTTCTCTAGTGTTTTACCTTGAAATGTCTTATTTGGTGTTAATCTTTCTTCTTCGAGATATCTTCAATTTATAAAGATATGGAGAAATATAGTCATTGCAAATCCTATGTAGTTTTTGTGTAATCTTGAGATGTTTTTGGTTGTTCAAGCTAAGTTTGTATTCATAAATGAATAGAAATGCAATAAATGTTATTCATGTAGCTTGAATGTAAACTTCTTCTTTAAGATTCTTCTTTGTACTCATCATGACTTATCATATCTAGGTGAGATGTGTTTTTATCTAATTTTGAGTAAAGTTGGGGATCGTATATAATGAATTGTAGGACTTGAAAAGTAATATCAAACCTCAAGTGAAATTATTTTGACCGATGATACTTAAAGATGTCTTCAAACAATCGGTTACATTGTTCTTAAGACATTTCATAATAGTATAATTGATCACCAATTTTGGTAACCGATTAAAACAAAAATCAAAATTATGTGTTTTCTAGTGTTCTTAGAAAGTAATTGACTAAAGTCTTACATAATTGATTAATTCTATTTTGTTTTTGAATTAAATTTAAATCCAAAATAATCGATTAATACCTATCATAAATGATTAAAACAAAAAACATTGTAACCATTTTTCAAATTTCATCAAGAATAATCAATTACCAACTTGAAATAAATTATTAAAAACATCTAAAACAAGTTTCAAACGATGTTATCTGAACTCTATAAAGAGAACATTGGTCTAACTCGTTCAAACAACCGATACTAGTATGAAATACATATTCATTTAAGATCATTTAAGTTATTTTTAATTTTTAGAGAGTGTTTTCAAGTTTACAAATAAAAAAGGTTGCGTTACAATGTTTAATGAACTTTGTGTTTTGCTTGTGCTATAAATTATGGTACATTCTTTTCTTTTCTAAGTTGTTAGAGTTTGTGTAGTATATCTCCTTTTATGGGATCAAGAGTTGATTAGGTAGATATCATGTTGAAGTGTTCCAAGTATAGAAAATATCCTCTTGAGTGTGTTCAAGAGTTAATTTTGTGATTGTTTATTGTCTTGTGTTGATTTACTTCTTGTGAGTGGTTGTACAAATATTAAAAGATAGTGAATATTTTGTTATTTTAAGATTAAATAATTGAGATTAAATGTATAATCATTTGTAACCAAATTGGTATAAATTTCTTGTTTATTTTTCTCTTGCTTTATTCTCTTTATATTATTGTTTATCAATCATTTACCAATATTGATTTCCAAATTAATTACATTCAAAATTTCAAGATCAAATAGTTTTCAAAGAACTTGAAAAAAAGATAAATTTTCCAATCACCCCTCCTATACATGTTTTATGTTGATTTCATCATAAGAATTTTAGATTAGTACCTCAAGTTAAAGAGTTTATTTTAATCCCTCAAATCTAATTAAATATGATTATAATTTCTTAATATTAAATTTGAGAAACTAAAAAACATTTTCAATTTTTTTTATCCAATAAGATTTTGTTTAATTGTAAAATACTAAAAATGAGAGTTATTACATATTTCAGAAAATAAAATTATAATTAAGTATAACTTTCTTAAAATATTCTTAGAATGAAACTAGAATAAAGAACGGAGAAAACACTACTTAGTGACAATGAAAGGTTAAAGACTTAGAATTTGACTGACTTTGGTATCGTAATCAGAGTCTTCCAACCAATAAGTAAGTTGCATTTGCAGTTGACGTGTGTAAGTCAGCTTAGTACAAGACTCGTGCTTTTCGTTCAAATTTTCCACGTAGTCTTTACGCCAGATATTTTATTTTGAGTTAAATATTGTTCTTTGTTTTTGTCTTTAGAGAAATTATATATATCTTTAGACTTTTTTAAAATATTATTTCTTAAAAATGTTATGTGCAGAATTTTCTATCAGAGTTTAACAATCCATTTTAATATAACTTTTACATGTTATTTGTTAGAAAGAGTATGATTAAAAGAATTCATATTCAACAGAAGTTATTTATAGAAGTTAATATAATTTCAAGAATAGATCTAATTAATGGATTTTTTTTTAACCTTAAGTTTTAAAGGTTTATTTTTAAACCTGAGAAAATAATCTAAATTTGTTTCAGACATCATTGAATAAATTAAATTAAATAATTTTATAATATTTTCTGTAAGGTTCAGTTTTCTGCCCTAAAGTTTTAAGGGTTGCCTTTAAGCTATTGGACCTAAGGGCTGACCTAAAGGATAAAACCACCTCAAGTCTGACCTAATTGACTCATTCCACACTTTCAGAATCTGCTTCCTTAGTGCTTAGAGCCACAGTCGTTACTCTGCTAGGGTTCAGTCTTAGAACTCTGTCGCACCGGTCCGAGCCAGTTTCATTCCACATAAGTTACATTCCATCCCATACCTCTCTAGTTTAGTACAGTTGCTTCGAGTTCCAACTAGGGTCGTACTAAATAGCTTCATGTCCTTCTGTTTTTGTGTTTCCAGCTCGCTAAATCGCTCTAGGAGCTACTTCGTTTCTTTGTTCGCACCCAAGAACCCAGCTGTTAGCCCTTTTCCAAGTAAGGGAAGCTAGGGTTCACCCCTTTGTTACGTGTATTCGATTATGCTACTATTTTGTCGTTATAATATGCTTGGTGTGCTAGTTTGACTGTGTGAAAAACATTATTGAACCATGTGTGGGCTGTTGTGTGTTTGTGCACGCGAGAACAATGGCGAACTCTGGTTTTCTCGCCCAAGCGAGCATGTCTCGCCTAGGCGAGATTAACAGAGGCTCGCCTAAGCGGTTTCACGTGAGCGGTCGCTCAGGCGACCCACGTCCGTCCAGAGCAAGCGAGCATCTCGCCCAAGCGAGAGGGGTCTCGCCTAAGCGAGATCCCGCGTGAGCTAATGTTCCCCTTTTCGAGCCCTCGCCTAGGCGAAGGGGGCTCGCCTGAGCGAGACCCTTCAGCCTAAGCGAGGAGCTAGGCGAGACAGAGTGGTGCTTGGTTGTTTATTGTTCTTGGATGATTGGCACTTGTTTGGATATGATTGTTATGATGAAAAACATGTAATGAACTACTATGTATGAGTGAATGATTTACGGATGGTGAATGATGAGTATAGTATGAACTTGGCATGTAAACCAAATGAGATGGTTGGTGTTAAAGTGGCACGATATTGGCATGAACTGTAATCTTGTAACTATGTTTTGATAGAAATGGATGGGTATGGAACTACTGGAAAAGAAATGACAGAGGTGAATTATCAAGGATTGGCATGTGATGTATATGTATACGTGTAATAAATCTTTATTGGTTGGTCTGGTATGCTTGTCCGTGTCAGTGCGTAATTCCTTTAAAGTCCCTAGGTGGGAGTTCAGGGTCGCGCTTCAGTGGTCGGGACGTAATTCCATGGCCCCTGTTAATGGGTGTCCATGGTGGTGCCCCATTTGTATAACTTGGTAAGGATTCAAGGTAAGGATTGCATCCTAACACTCTAAGGAGCCAGTTAGTCTCACTTAGAGCGGACTAACTCATGTGGTTAGAGTAGTAGGAGGCCCGAAACCCATTAAGGGCTAACCTTGTGTGTGAGGGAAATTGATTCATTGTAACACTTGTGATACATAGCTCGGGGGTGAGCAACTCGGGGGTGAGCAGAGGTATCCACCACAAGCGCAAGCGTCCGCTGAATCTGACTAGGTTATATGTATCCAGATGAATCGAGTTGAGTCTTAGTGTTTTTGATTGAAAGGTCATAACATGCTTGGGTGATGTATGTATATTTGACTGTGAAGACATATCTGATTGCATGATAAATCTGTTTTGGCTCTAACTTACCCTTCTGTTGTTTGTTGTGTGTTATGCTGTGTGGCTATTTCTTTTACGATGATCGTCAACTTGTTGATGTGAGCAGATGCGAGGAACACCCGTGGCCAATAGGGAGGTGATGGTTCGACTGCGTAATTGTCTGTGTAAGACCCGTGAAATTTAAATAATTAAATAAATAATTATTTAATAAATACGGGTAGGGGAGCCTTTATGGAATTTAATGGAGATTGTTACGATGTGGAAAAGTACTAGCTCAAGTGGTTGAGAGTACTTTAAATGTGTGTGATGACTTAGGTTCAAGTCCTATGTATGCTATTTATGTGTTATTCAATTGTTATTATTTTAATTATGTGCATGACCATGTTGAGTGATAATAAAACCTTATAATTATAAGAATTATCACGAAACATGAATTGGTTGAGTGGTTGTGCATTAGGATGACATTGGTTTGGTTATGAGTTCAAACCTTGGTAGAACCAAAGTAAACTTTCTTTTTGCAAAAATTAGTTTTGGCTTGAATGTGAAAGGGCAGAGGAAATCCTAGCTGAATGGGCAGCCAAGTAAGGGCTGAAAAACCATCTCATAATTGTGCTTGAATGACAATTACCACCATCAATGAGATAATTTTCGTTTTGGCCATTAATCACCCTTAATACCTAATTAAAAAGTGAATTAAGGGAGAGAAAAAGGTTTTCTGAGGCTTCCATTAGAGAGGACCTTGTGAGGAGTGAAATTCCAGAGAGAAAATTGTGATTCTGATGTGAAAAGAAGAGTTTTTTTTTTAAGGAATCAAAGGGAGGGCATTGGTGCTCAAGGGAAGACTCATAATTCAAACTCTAAGCAAAGGAAATTCCAGGTTAGGGGAGCTGATTAACGTCGTTTTAATTGGTTAATAATTAAATGTATGTTGTATCATATGTTATTGCATGATCAATGTCTATTTTTGTTGAATTTCGCGTTTTTGGGAATTTTTCCAGAAACCACCTGGCGGGTGATGAACTGCCGCCAGGCGACACATGCATTTTGCTTATTTTTCTGGGTTCCTAATAGGAATTAGTGCCGCCAGGCGACGCAAGCCCCACCACCCAGTTTTCTGGGTTGATCATGAACTGCCTGGCGGTGAAGGATTGGGGTTGTGTTCTGCATGTTCTGGGTTGCTTTGGTTCGGTGGAAAAGGCATTTTAACAACATTTGGACCAAAAGGAAGGGATTAATTGTGAAAAGTCATGGTAGTGCGAAGGAATCAAATGAGATTGACTATGAATGAATGTTAGAGTGGAAGAATTGGGGCTTTCGAAAATTGTATAACAAATTGCGTAATGAACTATAAACTTATTGGATGAATTGTGATCCTAAACCTTTGAGTGGTGAGTATTGAGTCGAAACTGAAGGAAATCGGGATGGTTGGGCTGGTTGAGGTTCGTAGGCGCAAGGGAAGGGTTGTTGGATTCCTGAAACTGTAAGAATCGCTTGGTGGCACCCAATTGGCCGCCAGGCACCATACCAAAGACGTGCATGGTGTTCTATTCACGAAAAACGCTAAATTTTGTACTTTTTGCGGTACAGGAACCGCCAGACGCCTGTTTTGCACCGCCAGGCGCAACCTTCGTGATTTTTGGGCGCTAGGCGCCACCATTTTTGTTGGTTTGCGCAGTTTTGGTAAAACTACATTTCATGATTCGTTAATCGTCCGATTTAGGTGAAATTTTGACAGGTGGTCCATAACATGTAGTTATTCACTTTGAACGGTGGAGATTTGATTTGGATTACAGTAACTAGAGATATACGTTACTCAATATTGCTGATTTTTGAGTCTTTGAAATACATGATTAAGCTCTTGATAATTTCAAGTAACTTCTAATGAAGCATTATTGGGTTATGTGGTAAGTCTATATCAATTTGAATGTTCCTTTGGATTAGTCACATGTGGAGAATTGGTTATTAATGAAGGCTTGTGTGTCAATATTAATTGCATTGGTGCATAGGATCATGTGCTTAAATCGCTAGAGTGTTGCTGCTTATATTTGTTTGAGCATGCGTTATTCATAAGTTAGAATTGAATGCTAACATGGATTTAAAAGGGGAGTATATATATATATATATATATGAAATGTGAATAGATTGATTTTACTTGTTCTAGGTGCTTAAAAATAAGTACTACGCAAGTGCTGGTGTAGCGCTTAGCGGTGGTGTTTGACCGCCAGGCGATAACTATAAAACCAGTAGATAATTGAAGCGTGTAGCGCTTGGCATTAAGGGTTTTCCCACCATGCGATACTTGTAGAAACAAGAGCATCAGAGGCGCTTGGCGGCACGTGTCCCCTGCCAGGCGGTCTGGAAGCCTTTGAGCTTGGCGACTCGTGTGGAGCGCCAAGCGATTGTTTATGAAGAAAACATTGTGTTTTGCTTTTGTTGGATGTGCGTGGTCTATGAGACTTTGGATGATATCTCAAGGGTCAAATGCTGGAGTATTCCTAGAGTTGTGGCTTAGGATGAAGGGTAATACGAGCATTCTTTGAGTTGTGGCTTGGAATAATGAGTGTTCCCGCATGTGTTCTACAAGTGGTGGCTTGTAGGTTGCACAACAACGATAGCTTGAGATTATCAAACCAAAGACGTAAAACATGGATTACATGGTGGTGGCCATGTGTGATGAGACCAAAGGATGAAGTTCCTTTAATATGTGTGTTTTGGTTATATAAATTATTGCATATGTTTATATTCCTTTAGCTCATTCTATCTGCGTGTGTTTGGCGATGATCGTGTATGTGGTACACGGGAGCAGATGATGTTGCAGGTGGTAGTGGTGGAGCGTAGAGCCGGAGCATGGGCTAGTTGGGAAACTTTATGGCAGCATTTTATCATTTTTTATGAATTTTAAGGATTTTCTTGTAATTATTTGAATTACAGAACTTGGCTTTATAATGAGACTGAGTTGATAATGTATTATGTTTAATAAATATTTGGATTGGATTTGGTTTTATCAGTGTAATCAAGTTTTAAATTCCCGCGGTTTTTGGGAAACGATTTAAAATAAATGAAGTATTATTATTATGTTTTTGTTTATTATTTAAATTCGTAATATCTAGACAGGATGTTACATTTGGTATCAGAGCAATGGTTTTCAAAAGGTTTTTGGGGTCTATGGGGAGTGAGCTTATCATATTCCGCTTACGAGTTAGTGTGTTAATTCTTTTATGTTAAACCTTTTGTTTGCATAGTCATGAATTAAGTTGTGTGGTTTAATCCAGCTGAAATGTGGTGTGCACAAGCTTTGGCAAACAGGAGAAGGAGGGATAATACTGGGGATGATGAGACTGCACATGCGATTCATCGGATGGTGGACGCGATGCAGCCCAGTGCAGCGCAACCTAGAGCCAGAGTTGCACCTACTCGTCCTGTGACTATGGAAGATTTCATGAGGCACAGGCCAACTAAATTCACTGGCAGGACCACTCTGGATGAGGTAGATGCATGGCTGAGGGAGTGTGAAAAGATATGTCGAGCGCTTGGGTGCACTGATGCACAGAAGTTGACCTTCGGCACATTCCTTCTTGTGGTGGATGCTGAGTACTGGTGGGTGGGGATGCAGCAGCTGATGCAGACCCGCGAAGAGCGAGTAACTTGGGCTAACTTCAGGACATAATTCTTGGAGAAATACTTTCCAAACAGTGCCAAATATGAAAGGGAAGCGGAGTTCCTTACTTTGCAGCAAGGGACTATCATGGTGCAGGCTTATACTGATAAGTTTGAGTACTTGGTGAGGTTCTACTCGCAGATTGTCAATGAAGAATGGCACTGTAGAAAATTCCAAGGCGGTCTGAGCCATGAGTTGCGTCGATTCCTCGTACCCTTGAGGATCCGAGAGTTCCCTGTATTGGTGGAACAAGCAAAGATGGTGGAACAAATGGAGAGGGACCCAAGTCGAGTCATGAGGGAACTTCCTAACAATAGTGGCATCGGCGAAGAACGACAAGAGAAACCCTACACCAGACCTCAATGTGAAGGACGGGGGACAGTGAAGTGTTTCGAGTGCGGGGGAGACCATTTTCGGTGAGTTTGTCCGGAACTTTCAGGAGCAAAGCCAGAAGAGAAGAAGTGTTACAATTGTCGCAAGCCAGGTCATTACGCGAAATCTTGCCCTGAACGGGGGGGAGTCTGAAGTGCCACGACAACAATAAGGTAAAGTCCGAATTGATTGTTTTTGGAGTAGTAAAACATGTTATGTTAGTTTGTGTGATGTATGCTCGAAATTTGTTCATACTTTTAAAACCAGGTTGTACTTTTACTCAGAAGACTAGGGAGAGTCGAGTAAAAGGAGTTGCTATTTTACCCTTAGGACTTTGGAGAGTCGGGTAAAATGAAGTTTTGGGTTACTGTAAGACTTTGATCTAAGCTTAGTAACAATGTCCTTGTTGGGTTTTGTTGAGCAGGCAAGGAATGTTGCTTGGGAGGCTTAGGAAAAGTTATGCTTTTACTGAGTTTTGGTGAACAGGTAAGGGTGGAACTCTTGTCGGGTTTTGTTGAACAGACAAGAGTTGTGTTTGTGAGACTCAGGGAAAGCAACACTCTTACCGAGTTTTGGTGAACATGTATGTGGTGGGCTCTTGCCGGGTTTTGATAAGCAGGCAAGGGTGGTTGTTGTGAGTCTCACGGTAAGCAACGTCCTTACTAGGTTTTGGTGAGCAGGTAAGGGTGATACTCTTGCTAGGTTTTGGTGAGCAAGAAAGAGTTGTTGCTTATGGGTCTTAGTGAAAGCAACACTCTTACTGTGTTTTGGTGAGCAGGTAAGGGTGGTACTCTTGCTAGATTTTTGTGAACATGCAAGAGTGGTTGCACGTAAGACCTAAGGAAAAGTAATACTCTTATCGGGTTTTGGTGAACAGGTAAGGGTTGGGGCTTTTGTCGGGTTTTGTTGAGCAGACAAGAGTTGTTATTTGTAAATCTCAGGAAAACAATGCTCTTACCGGGTTTTGGTGAACAGGTAAGGGTGGGACTCTTGTCGGGTTTTGTTGAACAGAAAATAGTTGTGTTTGTGAGACTTAGGGGAAGCAACACTCTTACCAGGTTTTGGTGAACAGGTAAGGGGTGGGGCTCTTGCCGGGTTTTGATGAGCAGGCAAGGGTTGTTGTTCGTGAGTCTCAGGGTAGGCAACACTCTTACCGGGTTTTGGTGAGCAGGTAAGGCTGATACTCTTGCTGGGTTTTGATAAGCAGGCAAGAGTTGTTGCTTATGGGTCTTAGTAGAAGCAGCGTTCTTACCGGGTTTTGGTGAGTAGGTAAGAGTGGTTGTAAGACCCGTGAAAATTAAATAATTAATTAATAATTCATAATATCCGGTCGGGATGTTACAGTGGTACTCTTGCTGGGTTTTGGTGAGCAGGCAAGGGTAGTTGCTTATAAGACCTAAGAAAAGTAATGCTCTTATTGGGTTTTGGCGAGCAGATAAGGGGTATTACTTGTATTTCCCGATGCGTTGGTGCGCAAGGGGAGGTTCTTTCCAAGAAGCGTTGGTGCGCAAGGAAAGGAACTTGTGAACTGGAAGTATTAAGAACAGAAAATGTCTTGGTAGAGTGATGAGGGTGCACACTCATGACTATATCTGAGATAGTTTCCTTTCTTAATTCTAAAGGTTTTGGGTAAAAGAGAGAAAAGTGATAGGTTGAGTTTGTCTCATATAGCCTTCTTGTTAGGTTTGTGTTTGTTTTGTGATATGTGTGTGTTATCTGTAGTAGCTGACTACAGAATCAAGATCAAACTTGATCTGTTGTTTTGCAAGGGTTGGGTAGGACCTTTGAGAAATCTCTTGATCGAAGATGCGAGTACGCATAAGGATATCTCGGCGGGCAAGGAAAAAAAATAAGTTGGTTTGTTTGAGTCTAAGAAGTGAAGTCGAAACTCAGAATCAACACGTTTGGCGGATGGATTTTCAAGGATAAGTTCTTAGGACTAACACTATAAGTTTGGTAAGAGGAATTGAATTTAAAAGTTAGAATAAGGAGAGTTGTCAGTGCATGTTTTTGCCGTAGGGGGAAAAGTTAAATTGATACCACAATTTAACATAGGACTAAATTCGGAAGGAAAAGTGGGGAAACATATGAAGGGAAGGCTGAAATAAAAAGGTAGGGACCAGGAAGGGAGAATTTTAAGATAAGGAAGTTGAGGCAGTCCTATCTGCATTTTTGCTGGGTGAGCTCAATTTTCGAGGACGAAAATTTTATAAGGTGGGGGGAATGTAAGACCCGTGAAATTTAAATAATTAAATAAATAATTATTTAATAAATACGGGTAGGGGAGCCTTTATGACATTTAATGGAGATTATTATGATGTGGAAAAGTACTAGCTCAAGTGGTTGAGAGTACTTTAAATGTGTGTGAAGACTTAGGTTCAAGTCCTATGTATGCTATTTATGTGTTATTTAATTGTTATTATTTTAATCATGTGCATGACCATGTTGAGTGATAATAAAACCTTATAATTATAAGAATTATCATGAAACATGAATTGATTGAGTGGTTGTGCATTAGGATGACATTGGTTTGGTTATGAGTTCAAACCTTGGTCGAACCAAAGTAAACTTTCTTTTTGCAAAAATTAGTTTTGGCTTGAATGTGAAAGGGCAGAGGAAATCCTACTTGAATGGGCAGCCAAGTAAGGGTTGAAAAACCATCTCATAATTGTGCTTGAATGACAATTACCACCATCAATGAGATATTTTCATCTTTTTTTGTCAACACCTTTCTATCCTTGTATAAATTAAGGGTAATAACATCATTGAATAATATACATCAAACGAATGATGGAAGCATCTTGAATCAACAAAAGACTTAAAAATTTTAAGTTTTTTTAGTTCTCTTGAGAGAACATAGAACTTTGGGTTCGTGTTCCAGAGAAGGTTTCTTGGCATACATCCCATTAGAAGAATACTCCAATTGTTTATCTTTGAAATAATAAGAAGATTGAAAATAAGCATCTCAATTCATATTAAATTTCAATGTAAGGTTTACAAGATGCAAGGAGATCTATATATAGATGTTGGAGCCCTTTTGCACTTCATGAATTAAGGGATGTGATGAGACTAATATCACAAAATACTTCAACTAATCTCAAATTCAACACCTCTCTTGGGAAGAAGTCCCATATCAAGCAAATATTGCTCCTTGTAGGTGTTAATAAAGACAAGCATTTGGAGGGCAATTGTGGTCGCAAATGAGGTGGGGCTTGGCCATGTGTTGAATTATTAAAATGATGTCTTGGCTACTTCAATCCCTAGGTGAGACCTACCTATGTTTCTACTATTTTACAAAGGAAACATAAACTTATACATTATCTGCCTTTTTTTACAAGACTAGAGAGGGCAAAAGAGATATTACTGCTCTAATCTCCAAATAATAAGAGTCTTTCACATTTGACTTCATTCTCAACCTTTCTAGCTACAAGTGTGGTGGTTGGATGGCCCTCCATCAATGAAAGAGGTTGATGGAGTTATACAATGACTCATTAAGCAAAAAACAAAGCAATTGCTTTTCAAATGATATTGGTTATTTTATAAGACTAGTCTTCATCAAAGTTCTTCTTTATATAACTTGTGTGTTATTGCTCGTATAGGACACCCACATCCACATATTTTTCCCACTCATTAAAATCTTCACTAGACGAGAGATTTTAAGGGTGGAGGGGAGTGATCCAAGGCATAGACTCAAGCTTCGTCTATCTAGTCCATGGAGAGGGTAAGCTACTTTGACTAAGATATGGCTATGATCTCATTCATACATAGTAGAACTTTGAAGAGGATGTCTATTGTTGGGATGTTCCTATGCAACGTCCTATTCTAGAAACTCAATTCTATTTGAGTTTGACTTCAACCTTCTTTCTTGGAAGACAAGTCACCATCAAATTTTTCTCCAAGTCTTCTAACACCCTTCCTTCTTCATAGCACCTAACGGTTGTTTCTCATGCATATTTGTTTATCCTTCATTAATTCCATTAAGAACAAAGTTTGTGTGAGGACTTGGGCCTAACCATAAGCCCAATCAAATGTCTAGTCACCAGTAGCATGCTGAGAAGGATACAAGAAGAGATGGACTTTGAATAACACAATGGGCTTCAAATGTTATTTGCATGGGCCAAAGAAGATATCAAGATATGATGGGCTTGTCTTAGTCCATTAGAATATATTTAAATTGGGCCAATATTTTAGGCCATGCTTTCCATTAGAATAGATTTACATTGGGCCATTTGTTTTGGCCATGCTTGGAAAATAAATTCCTAGAAGTAGTTTGGAAAATTTTTCACCTAACTTTTGAAATTGGATCCAATCAAGCCCAAATTCAAAAGTCTAGGTTGAGAATATGTCTAAGTTTATCCATGAGTTGCACATTTAGCACATATGTTAAATGAGGAAAGTGTGATATGCCACATGGCAAGTGATCCATAAAATGTGGATCTAGGAAGTTATATATAGATATATATCTAGCATTTGAATTTCATTCAATAGCATTTAGCTTGAGCTTGCCTTCTACTATAAATGAAGGCCTCTATCTCTTTGTAAATCACTCTTGAATGAATGGAAAGTTATGCTGTTTAGATCACTCCACAAACCTTCCCTTTGAGAGTCACTTTTAGCTATAGTTTTCTCTAGAATTCCTCTAGCTTTCCTCCTCTAAATTGGCCGAACCTCTTAGAGTTCTCACCACCACCACTCAATTCTACACCATCCAAGCTTCCTTAAATAGTTGCTTTTGCTCACACTCATCCGTGGAGAATCCTCATTCTATCAACCATGTCCAAGGAGCTTCATCATTATGTTCAACCTTTTGCAAACTGGTAAAAAGTGCTTAACCATGTGAACATCGAAAAATATTACCATCTTTAGTCAGTGAAACTTGTTAAACCTCTAATCTATTGATCACAAAGACATTTTCTCTGTCTTGAGTCTTGACATAATGTTTTAATATAAAACTATTTCTCGAAAGTGTATCATTAGACGATATTTACGATAAGTTTTAAAAAGTTATTAAAACAAATTCAATCCTTCCTTCTTGTGTTTTACTTGTTTTCCACGATTGGTATTAGAGCAAAGTCACAAATTTGATTCCCAATGTGGCAATTAGGGGAGATTGTTGCAAGTTGCACAATTATCTCGTGGTGTAGGCCAAGTGAGCTAAGGAACAATCAAAGAGTTTGATTCCTAGTGGGAAAATGTTTAGGGGTATCTTATTACAAATGGTAGTTGTCTTGTGGTGGAGGTTGGAAGTGTCAAGTCATATATGTAGTGGATTTCAACTATTCTAGGATTGAATAACTAAGATTGTTCGTACCATATATGATCTAAACTAATATAAATCTATTGTCATCTTTCTCATCATTTCTTTATCTTTTATATATTTTTATTATTGTATTGATTTTTTTTGTGCAATCTTTATCAATTTGGATTCCACAATTAATTGCATTTAGACTTCCAATAAGACCAACTTTTGAAAAAAAATTTAAGAAATGGTAATTCTTTTAACACAAATATCACATTTGAAAAATTCAACACACTTTCCAGTGAACAAATGAGGGAATATGGACTTTATAAGCAACATTTTCTTATGTTTTTTATTGGCTTATAACATTTATTTTGGTTTGATCCTTTATTGGCTCTAATATAACTCACTCACCTCCTTAACAATTAAAATCCTTTTATGAAATATATAATAAAAAGAAAAAAAGATACAAAACAATTCAAAACTTTTGTAAAATTTTTGTTTAAAGATAAGAGATTGGTTAGTTGTGTAACCATAAAACATCATTTAATATAATAGATGATTATAAAGTTATATTCTTAGATAAATGTATGGGTCAATTTTCACCATTTGCCACTATAATGAATTTGATCGTGTAGAATCATTCCAACAATTTCCAACCAAATAATTGACAAAATAGAAAACGTGAAAGGGATCAAAGATCAAGAAACTCAAGTGAGTAGAGAAGGATCTGACACTTTGAATGGAAAACTCAAAGACAAAATAAAAGTTCTAATGAAGAATGTAAAGAGAATTCTAACTTAAAGAAAATGATTCAAATTCCAAAATGAGTAAATTTTGAGTAGAAAAGTCTACAAAATGGATTATATTATAATGACCCTGTACTCATGGACCCATACACCACTAAGGTTCATCCAACAAGTCTCTTAAAAATTAGATTTTAGAAAGTCCCTAATTACAAGAAAATAGAAACACATACAAGACCCAATAATGGCCTAATACAAACAAATAGAGAAAAACCATTACAAGGCCCAATAAAAGTCCAAAACACAAAATTACATAAAAATACAGAAATTCTTTCTAGCTCTAGCTTACTCCATTGTCCTTAAGAATGTCATATCCATGATGACATCCTATCATCATTCTTGAAAAGAATTTAACCTTTAATTTTAGCTCTTTATTACCGATGAAAAGAAATACACACATAAACCCTAAAAGAACTCAAATCTAAAATATTTCAAAAACAAAAATGTATCAAAATTGAGATTTGAATCCTATGAGAGACAAGTATCTTATTATCAATATGCTTGGAATTCTCCCTCCAAAGCCAAATACAAACTTAAAAAATACATCAAACAATTTCAAAATAAGTGTTCTATTTACACAAACACATAATGGATAGAATATCCTCATTAGCCAAAAAAAAAAAGAATGTCTTTGAATGTCCATACAGGAAAAGAAAACACAAAAAGACAAATTCTTAAAAACACATTTCTTTGTTTCTGAGCCTTCTTCTTTTGTTATCTCTTTTCTTCTCCAAATTTCTTTTGTCATTGCTCCTTGATATGCCAGTCCTCCCAAGGCAGTAAAACAAAAAGATACATGTTAGTAATTTTTTTCAATGAAAAGTTAGAATCATGAGTTACATGGAAAGAAAAGTTCAAATTTTTGTTATTTCCCTTTAAGGATTCTTTCTCAATCAAGTTTATAGAGGGTGTTAGAAGAGAGTCTTCCTCTTCTCTTAATTTTTTTAGCTTTTCTTTTTCTCCTTTTCTTTTTCTCTCTTTTCTCTTTCTCTTCTTACTCTCCCTTCTTTTCCTATCTTTTCCCCTTCCCCTTCCCCTTTCTCTTTATTGATAATAGGTATTATCATGTTTTATTTTTTATTTATTTTTATCTTTTATTATTATTTTTATCATTATCATTTTAGATATTTTAGGTTTTATTTAATAAATTTGGAAAATATAAATATTTGGTTTATATTTTGTAGATAAGTGGAAATCTCAAATATTTAAGAAGATTATCAACATAATCAATGGAGATTACTGAATATTAAAAGAATATATCCACAAAATCAACTATCCACCGAGTTGGTTACTTCAATTATAAATCAAAATATTTAAATAATGTATCAAAGATATGGAATCTCCGAAGATTAAAAGATATATATTAAGGATATTCAATTACAAAATCAAGGGCAAAGCTTCAGGCCTAGTCCAATTCGAAAAATCTATAAATAAGGGTCTTTGTAGTGGTCACATAATAGCCAATCCTGGTACATGTTAATTGTTTGTTGTTACTTTTTTTTAGCCTAATTGTTTCAATCTTTTACCCTTTTGCCTTTAAAGAAAATATATCTTGTCTCACACCTTAGCAAAAGAGAACATGTATATGTTGAGTAAAATAAAGGTATGAAATCATATCATTTTGGGGTAGAATATAAAGATTGAACCAGGGTTTTAGATTGAATAAGTTTGGGGTAGGCTTTTGTAAAAATCCCACCCCAATGAAAAAGAAAAGAAAAAGAAGAGAAAAGACAATATAGCTCATGTGATAAAAAGGGGTTGTGTTATGAGAAGTATATGAAAAATTTTAGAGAAATTATTTTGTAAAGAATTTTGAGCTTTTGATGATTCCTTGTTGTAAGACCCGTGAAATTTAATTAATTAAATAAATAAATAATTAATAAATGCGGGTAGTGGGAGCCTTTATGGCATTAAATACTGACATGTATGATGTGGAAAAGTACTAGCTCAAATGGTTGAGTGCACTTGATTGTGTGAGAGGACTTGGGTTCAAGTCCCATGTATGGCATTTATGTGCTATTTAATTTATTATTATTTTAATAATATGCTTGAGTATGATGAGTGATAATGTGCATTGATTTGACATTGGCATGGTTATGGGTTCAAACCTTGGTAGATCCAAATTAGGCTTTCTTTTTGCTAAAAATTAGTTTTGGCATGAAGGTGAAAGGGCATAGAAACCTTAGCTGACAATGGGTAGCTAAGGGAGGCTGAAAAACAGCCACTAATGGACCTTGAATGGTAATTAAACTCTACTTAATGACAATTTTCATTTTGAATTTATGGTAATTAATCAAATGAATTTAGGGTGAAGGAGAGAAGGAAAAATAGTGAGAAAACATAGGGCAACTTAGGGAATCATCTGAAATTGCATTTCTAGAAAAGAGAAGCTGCATTTTCGTGAGGATTAAGGGCTGTTGCTGGAAGCGTCCAGGGAAGACATTGTTGACTAAGAAGCAGCTTTAAATTCTTAAGTTTAAGCAAAGGAAATCAGGTTAGGGGAGCTGGAACCATGATTTTATTACTTATTGTATAATTGCATGAACTATATGGTGTTTGGGTGCATATAATCTGTCTAAAACTGTATGAAATTCATATTTCTGGAATTTTTCTAGAAACCGCCTGGCGAGTGATGAACTATCGCCAAACGACTCATCAATTTTGTGTTAATTTTGGGTTCTTGAAGAGGAACCCCCTGGCAGCACAACCTTAGCCGCTAGGCGATACGTGCCTGTTTCCCTTAGTTTTTTGGGTTTTAATGAAGTGCCTGGCGGTGGTGATTGACTTGCCAGGCGATGCGAGCCACGTTGGCTCGATTTTAATGTTTTTTGGGTTCTGGGCAAGCTTTGATTGGTGGAAAAAGGGGTTTAACTAATTAATGATTAAGTGGAAGGGAATTATTGTGATATGATAAGGTAATGCATGAGAGTTGGATTATTATAGCACCATTCTCGTTCTAGGGTTGAATAATGGGGAATCTTGAGTTATAAATTAAATGATGTGAGCAAAATGTAAAATGAATTGGTGTAGGGAGAGTATGATCCCTTAATAGTACTCATAAGCGTATGAAAACATCGTATTGGTGGGAAAATTTAAGTGGTTGGTTTGTAATGCAGAAATTGGAGTTCTCGCAAGTGCATGGCAGCATTTTGGGTTTTACGCGACTTGTGGGATACACTTGTGAGACTAGATCTTGGTTGGAGATTGAATTAGTTAGGAAACCAATTATGGACATTGGACCAAGGTGTAGAAAGGAAATATTGAGTTGTAGTATGATTTAATTTGGGTATCAGTTGTGATTTGTGAGATTGAGAAATTGAGTGTAAGCAACTGATAATTGTTGTAGTACTTGGAGGCCTAGAAATGGTGCGGTGAAGGTCTAGATTCATTATGACAGTGTCTTCTTAGTATGGATTTGTAATGATATGGAATTGTAGATACACATGAGTAAGTGGTATACTAAGGAATAAGGCATTGTGATGGCACATGGATTGGGAACATGGAGTATATTAACGACCCACAAAAAAAATTATGAAAGTGATCGCATAGGTATTGTATGTAGGCCTTATCAATTCAGATTTTAGAATTGATAAGGAATGATTGGGTGTAAATCTAGTAATAAGAAAATGAGGTGAGGTGAGTATGGAGTAACCTCAAGTTTGCACATAATTCAACGTGTTGTGATGCTTTGGATTAAGGGTAAGGGTGATTTGTATAGGAACAATCACATATGGACAAGTTAAAAACCAGTACTATGCAAGTACTGATGTGGCACTTGGCGGTGAAGGAGGTTTCGCCAGGCGATAACCATAATAACAGTGGGTACTAGTGCGAGTGGCGCCTGGCGGTGAGGGAGGTCCCGCTAGGCGATAGCTGCAGATCAGTGGGCATGAGGTGCTTGGCGCTTGGCAGCACGTGTCCCCCACCAGGTGGTTTGAAAGCGCATTGCGCCTGGCGACTCGTGAGCAGCGTCAGGCGATTTTGGTGAAGAAAAAGTGGGTTGCTTGCTTTGAATGTGCGTGGTCTACAAGGCTTTGGTGATACTTTAAGGGTCGGCTTGCTGGTGTTCCTTGAGTTATGGTTCGGAACGTATCTCTTGAGTTGTGGCTCGGGATAGGGGTTAAGCACGTGGAAGTCCTTGAGTTGTGGCTCGGAATGACATCTCTAGAGTTGTGGTTCGGGATAGAGGATGAACATGAGGAACTATTAAGTTGTGGCTCGGGTTGGCGAGTGTTGCCCGTGTGAGTGTGCACGTTGTGGCGTGTACGGATGGGTCCAGTTAGATTGGCCTCCTCAGTAATAAGCTAACGAGTTCGGTAGTCTTGGAATGTTACGAATGTTATTCGTATTGAGAACTTCGCTTGCCTTTACGGTGTGTGATCCGTAGCATGGTTTTCCGCACGTGCTCTACCAATTGTGGCTGGTAGGTGAGGCAATAAGACATCTTGAAGTACTCATGAGAAGATGTAGAACACAGGTGACATGGTGGTGGCCATGTGTGAAAAATCAAAGGATATGAGTTCCTTTGGTGTGATTGCAATTATTAATTTGTATGCATATGTTTTATTCTATTAGTTCACCATATCAGGTTGTGTTTCACAATGATCGTGTATGCGGTACACGGGAGCAGATGATGTTGCAGGTGAATCCAGTGAGGCCTATAGACAGAGTGGGTATAGACCAGGATTATCAAAGTTTTGATGATTTTACTATGTTTTGATTAAATTGTAAACTTTATCATAAATGGATATTTTATGTGAATTTTATGAGCATGGATTGATGGTTATAAAGTTTATTATATGATAATTGGAACAAAGTTTTAAATTTCCTGCGTTTTTGGGAATTACAGTTATATTAAATGAGGAATTAATTTTATTCTATTTGATTTTATTTAAACTCGTAATATCCAGTCGAGATGTTACACTTGTTAATGCTAGTATAACTCATCGTTACACATGCCCTCATACTCATCAACAGAATAACTCTCCCTTTAAAATATTGAGGCCATGCTTTTGTTTATGCCACTATAATCATTGCTCATTTACCTACACATGTGCTTAACAATCGCACCCCACATCATGTTCTATTTGGTTAGTCTTCTTATTATTGCATGTTCAAAGCTTTTAGCTACACTTATTATCTGTTTCTCATACCATGTTCAAAGTCTTTTTTTAGTGATAAACTTATGGTGTTTTCATCTTCTCAAAGCCATAAGTTTAAGGGGAGTGTTAAATAAAGTAATTATATAGTAGTTATGTTAGTTATGTTAGTTTATACGTCTACATCTGCTTCCTTCGTGTTTATAAACCATATGTTTCTCCTCCTATGTAATCAATTCATTCCATTCAATAATATTTCTTTCTTCCATATTTGCTTTCTTTACACTATCGAAAACACAGGCGTTGTGGCTCCTTTGTGTTCACATTTTTTTTAATTTCGTTAGAAATTTGAGTTAAGATCAATAAGAAGTATATAATTAATTTTAAAATAGTTGTTAAATGTAAAATTAGAAAAATAAAATATGTACACAACACAAAAGAAATTTTTAAAATGATTGTTAAAGATAAAAAATGTTTTTAGAATAACGGTTAAAGGTAAATTATTTATAAAATAATTAAGGGTAAAACTGAAATAACGAAATATGGACACAACAAATGGTATCTCTTTATATATTGTTATAGATATAGCTAATGGTTATATCTTTTCTTAAATTCTTATACAATCACATATTTCTTATACATTCTTTATTTTGAAATGTTTGTTAATAATTTAATTGATGTTTTTTATTTGTTTTAATCTTTAAAATTTGATATGCTTATGTTCCTGTAGAGAACAAATAAGATGAGTTAGGCACAAGCGTCACCTTACCATGTAGTCCGTTATCTCCTTAGTTGGCCTCTTCCCGGTTGGTACATGTCAGCTTGAACCCAGGAGGGGTTACCTGCAGAAGAGACTTCGAAGCTCAAGTAAGTCAAAGCTCTCAGAAGGTCAAATCTGTGATTAATGAATGCGTACCTTTAATTACTGGGGTCCACGTCTATTTATAGAGCATTAATTATGTCTGGTTATTCAATGGGTCAGGCCTTGGCTTGGCCTTTGATTGTAAGTGGGCCTGGGCCCTAGCCCAGGCCCTTAGGACTTATTGAACGCTGGGGGGTTTTCATTATACTGAGTTTATTGGAGTGGTCAGCCTAGGCTTTAATCTTACCGGGTCAGCTGGAGTAGCCGGCCTAGGCCGGCTACTTACCTTGACGGCTTAGGTTAGTTATATGAGGTGCAGGTTGTTCCTCTAGATGTTTAGGTTAGAACTGGTACAAGTTAGGCTGACTCGACCTAGGCTGAGTACTTGGCTGCCTTGGTATATGCATTGTTTACTTATTTGGTCAAGTTTGGCTAGGTGTGGTACACCAGACCCCCAGCCTTGTCCGATATGAGTTGTCGGTCAAGGGTGATATGTGTTGGTATGCTAGCGAAACCGGCTAGGTGTGATACACCAGTCCCCTAGCCTTTAAGTGTGATGAACAATGTTAAGGCTAAAAAGTGGTAATCGTCTGAAGGTAGGTGAAGGGATGTCAGGGGTCAAATCAGGAAGTTCTGGCGCCGTCATTTTTAAGAGTCATGTCTCTTGCAATGATGGTGTCGATTTGTTGTTTTGGCGGGAAAGGGTTTTCGTCGTTTCAGATTCTGGCCTATAAATATAGGTTTCAAAACGAGTGAGGGGTTACTTGGTTCATTTGTGCGCGTTTTGAATTCAGAGGTCTTGTGTTCATTATACTGTCCGACTAGTTCCTGATTTCAGCCGACATCTTCCCGTAAACACAAAAATAGGTATGTCTAGTAGCGATAGTATATCGTTGTCTACATCTAGTAGTGAGAGTACGGAGTCTCGAGGCATGGTAAGTGGGATTCCAATGGAGACGGTGAGGGAGGTTCGAGAAGATCCCCCTGAGGAGTTGGCAGAAAGTAATTGGCCGACTAAAGGCGGTTATGGGTGGACGGGTGCCGACGTCCGCAACCAATCATCTTTGTTCCGGTGGTCTCGCCTATTAAACTCTTGGTTAAACTGCACGCCTGTCATCTCCAAGGGTGTAAGTGGGGACATCGTTTCCCTGGAGCGAGTTAGCGCTATCGACCGAGTATGTCATGGGCAGGAGAGGGCTACAGAGAAGTTTTTCTACATGTATATGTGTCATTTTTCTCAACTTCATGTGCGGCTACCGTTAGACGGTTTTACTATGGGCGTATTGCGCGCACTGAATGTGGCACCTACGCAGCTGCATTCGAATAGTTGGGCCTACTTGCAAGCTTTTCGCATCTTGTGCCAATCTTTATACTTGGAGCCCTCTCCTTAAGCTTTTTTGTACTTCTACGACACCAGACCCCGCCGGCCGACTACTTGGCTGTCTTTGATAAGTCGTTCCAGTATCAGCAGATTGGATGCATTTTCCCAGTCTTCCAAGCATTTCAAGGACAGGTACTTCAAGGTTGTTGTTAAAGAAGAAGGCAAAGCTCGTTTTTTGAACGTAGATGGGAGTACAAAATTCCCATTTAGTTGGACAGGCAGCCCTTCTCGGTATAAGGACATGGGGATGGATGAGTTATCGGCAGGTGATAAGGAGGTGGTGGAGATCTTGTTGAAGTTTGTTGATAAGTTGTCCACTAAGGGCTTAATTAGAGTTTATAATTCGGTGCATCCAATAATTGATATTGAAGGTATCTATTTATTACTTAAACCGTGTTAATGATTCTAAGTTGTTTTAATCCGAGTTGTAATGTATTATTGTAGGGCACATGGCGCAATCAGGAAAGAAAAACTTGGCGCTTTTCCAATCGCTGAGGAAGGAGATGGCCGCTAATGCTTAGGCAGTTGAGAAGACTAATGTTCCCAACCTGCAGGAGTTTGTGGTGGAAGTGCACGTACATGGGTGGATGAAGAGGAAGGCTGAGTTGCCGCTTCGACATGGCAAGGGGAAAGACGTGAAGAGAGTGAGGGCGACCTTGCTTGGGACGGGGTCGGCCAGTGGAGCGGGGTCGGCTAGTGGGGAGAAGGGACCAGAATCTGGTTTAATCAAATTGCCGGAAATATCTGTGAGGAAGGATATTGCAATCACCCTCCCAGATACCATTGTAAATTCCATTGACGGCATGGATGCGGACCATATTGTGAGGACGATGGTGGAGTTTGGAAGCAAGGCCTTAATATTGAGCCGTCGTGTGGAGTGTTTATATAAGAGGGAGGTGAAGGATGGGGGTAGGGAAAGGGTGGAGGAGTTGTAGGGGAAGGTTGACAAGCTTGAGGAGGAGCAGGCTGCGTTGGAGAAGGCGAAGGAGAGTTGGGAGGTAGAGAGAAAAAGGTTGGTAACGTGGAGGGTTCGTTGTTTGGACTCAGAGGAAAGATTGAACAAGAAAATAGGGGAGTGGGAGGAAGATTATGAAGAGTTGAAAGAGAAGTATAATGGTGTTGTGGGAGAGCTTGACGACTTGAAGAATAGTATTATACAAGAACATATCAATGGTTTTGAGAAGGGATTGCGTCAGACGGCTTTTTTCCATCAGGATGTAGACGTAACGGATCCAAAGTTCGATGTGAATAAGGATGTTGTTGACGGGAAGCTGGTCCAGGAGGACGAGGGCAGTACAAATGAGGAGGTGGAGGAGAAAGCGGCAGAGGAGGAGAAGAAGGCGGGCGATTCCGAGGAGGTGGCACCTGTCGCAGTAGAATAGGATTTTAGTCTTAATTGATTCGAGAATATTATTTGAGCCTATGTCTATAATATTTGGTACATTTCCCTACATTGGTACATTCTTGCACTTGTGTTTAAATGTGATAAAGATTCTGTATGTTATTATGTATGTCGTGTTTTGATGATATGTGGTGTATGTGTGATACAATCGATTGTAAGTTAAGGGTGTTTGACCGAGGCCGCTTACTTGTGGTAAGGGTGGGGAACTTAAAACGAATTAAGCACAAGTTGAGAGTGTTCGACCCAGGCTGCTTACTTGTGGTAAGGGTGGGGAACTTAAAATGAATTAAGCATAAGTTAAAGGTGTTCGACCTAGGTCGCTTACTTGTGGTAAGGGTGGGGAACTTAAAACGAATTAAGCACAAGTTAAGGGTGTTTGACCCAGGTCGCTTACTTGTGGTAAGGGTGGGGAACTTAAACGAATGTGAGAGTAAACACGTAGAAAAGTTGTATAGTTGAGAACCCTTCATTTTATTTATTGAATATGGGTGCCTCGTTAAAACCTCCCTGGCCAAAAACCCTCCTTAGGGAAAAAAGACCAGGTGAGGAAAAAGAGTACACCCAGGGTTACAAGTGTTCTGCTTAGTGCAACATATATTTAATTGAAATAGAATTTGAGGTGTGATACATTCCAAGTGTTGGGAATCTCTTCCCCAGATAAGTGTTCCAGGCGATAAGCTCCTCCTCTTGCGTCTTCATGTATGCGGTATGGGCCGTCCCAATTGGCGGAGAACTTGCCATCCTTCTTTCTAGCACTACTGGCCATTCTCCATACTAAGTCCCTGATGGCGAATGATCGTGGGCATAGGTTTGCATTATATTTTCTGACAACTCATTGTTTGGTAGCTAAATTGCGTATCTGGGCTTTTTCTCTGAGTTCAGGTAGAAGGTCGAGATGTATGGCCATGTTTTGGTGGTTGTGGGTTGGCGTCTGCATCGTAAACTAGGCTGAATGGGGATTCGTTTGTTGATGATTGAGGGGTGCACCTGTAAGCCCATAGCACTTCTACTAACTCTTCGGGCCATCGACCTTTGGCGGTATCTAATCTTTTGCGCAGCTTCACGAGGATAACTTTCTTTGCCACCTCTGCTTGTCCATTGGTTTGTGGATGTTCTACAGAACTTGTGATGTACTTGATGCGTGTAGAACTTGGCTAGCTCTTTGTCAATAAATTGTCGGCCATTGTCTGTGATGATGGTATGTGGAACACCATATCTGCATATAATATCTTTCCAAACAAATTGCTGAACTTGCTGGGTCGTGATGGTAGTTAGCGGCTTGGCTTCTATCCATTTGGTGAAGTAATCGACGGCTACAATTAGGAATTTCACCTACCCCTTGCCGGGTGAAAAGGGGCCGAGAATGTTCATTCCCCACTTAGCGAATGGCCACGGGGATAGTATGTGGTGTAGTTGTTCTTGTTTTTGGTGAATAAGGTTGCCATGTTTCTGGCATGGTTTGCACTTTCTGACATAATCCTAGCAGTCTGCTTCTATAGTCGGCCAGAAATATCCGGCTCTATGAATTCTGGTAGCCATGGTGCGTGCGCCGGAATGATAGCCACAAATGCCTTCGTGTAGCTCTTTAATAATATATTGTGCTTGTTCTGACGTGACACACTTGAGAAGGGGTTGGCCGTATCCGCGTTTGTAGAGGTCATCGCCTATCATGGTGTACCTGGCAGCCTTAGCCAGCCAAGTTTTGTCCGCATCTTGGGGGGGTTGCCGGTTTTGAGGTACTGGATATAGGGGGTGGTCCAGTTATGGCTTTGGGAGGGGGTGATAACGCTGTCGTTGACGCGTTCAAATTAATACTACTTATCTATAACAACTTTAGTATTGTTAAGAAAGTAGTCAACAAAATAGAAAGGGTAAAGTAACCCAAAGTCGTCTCCCAACGAACACGGAATTGATTTTTAACAAATTAGTTCTTATAAAACTATACAAAAGCGGTTAGTCAAA
>Ga0214543_1002436_pt1 | contig 36536 bp, 12 predicted proteins | sample CNSS2metaG_FD_160094 | JGI IMG/M metagenome (GOLD analysis project Ga0214543, IMG submission 160094) | Root nodule microbial communities from cowpea collected in UCLA plant growth center, Los Angeles, California, USA - CNSS2 | ecosystem: Host-associated > Plants > Roots > Nodule | place: USA... | reverse complement strand
TATATATATATATACTCATACAAAAAACATACTTAATACAATTAACAGGGACTAAAATCAATATTTGATTTAGTTAATTTGTAACTTTTGATTTCTTTTATATTTCTTATTTTCAAAACACACTGATATAGTTTTGATATGGTTAAATTACTCTTTTAGTCCCTCTATTTGTCATGAAATTTTAGTTTGGTCTTCGAGTTTTTCGTTGTCTCTATTTTGTCCTCATTTTCTTATAAATGACTCAATTTGGTCATCACCGTTAACTTTGACTACACAGTATTAAAGTCAACGTCACATGTCCATTTATGATTTTTTTGAATTTTTTTAATATTATTTTAAATTTTTTGAATCTTTTTTGAATTTTTTTGAATTTTTTTTATTTTTTACACGTGTCACTTCACAGTTGTGCCACGTGTCACACTTTGACAGTGGCACAACTATGAATTGACACGTGTAAAAAGTTAAAAAATAAAAAGAAATTTAAAGAAATTTAAAAAATTCAAAAAAAATAAAAAATTGACATGTGACGTTGACTTTAACACCGTCTGGTCAAACTAACGGTGAAGACCAAATTGAGTCACTTTTAAGAAAATAAGGACCAAATTGAAACAACCAAAAACTTAAGTACCAAACTGAAATTTCATGACAAATAGAAGGACTAAAAGAGTAATTTAACCTTTTGATATTTTAGATTATACTCAAAATTATAGATATGTTGAAGTAAGTCGATCCATGCTAAACGACCTAACTCACCAAAAATCGAGTTAAACATAACTCACTTTTATGAGTTGTAAATTTTGTAAAACAACTTGATCTATCACGGATGAATAGGTTAATGAATTAACTTACTTTATAATGTTTTATTTTTTTTATTCATTTTTTATATTTATTATAGTACAATCAAAGTAAATTGTCTTGATTCAATTTTTATACTAGTACAACCAAAATGTTCATCTATTTCATTAAATATTATTATAAATATAGTAGTTAAAAACTAGTTTCAGCCTGTATAGCTTGACAAACAAATAAATTAAAGATTCAAACAATTAAACATTATTTAATAACATGTTAATATTTAAAAAATCAAATTGTCCACTTATATAATTAAACATAGCAAATAATTATGATAATTTTTTTAAAAAAAGATAATTATTAATATAGAATTTTTGTTCATAGATTACGGTCAATATACATTCACGTGTTTCAACCCGTTTAATGCATAGCTTAAGTAAGTCATATTCATTTTAACCCCCATTTGATAGAACTTTTTTTTTTCAATCCGATTCGAACCATTTTATATAAAAAGATCCTTTTAAATAACATGTGTAATATAATATAATGAAGGGAAAATTATATATTTGCCAACTAGATGTGAAATTGTTGGGTTGTGCTCGTGTATACTATATGTATATGGTTAATTCATCAAAATTCAATTTTTAGTTTTAGTTCATAAATAAATTTATTTTAATTTTTACTTCTTTTAAAATAGTTGTTGTGGAGAAACTTGTTGAGATAAAAGTTGGCATTAAACAATGTATTGGAGAAGCTTTGGTAGAACTGCCAAATACACAAATATCATTCATACATTACCGATTATTTTTTTATTTATTTGAATTAAATGCATGAGAATATAAAAGAAAAAAAAAAGTTTTCCTCGTATAAAAAAAAGCAAGTGAAAATGGAAAACGCCAATAATATATAAAATAAATTTCGCTATTTTTGAAGCACGTAAAGCTGGGATTAGGAAACATGTATCGCTTTCAGAACGATTTTTCCTTTGACTTTTGCTACACAATAAATCAATTCATGTTTCAATTATGCTACCAAATCATTTGCATTTCCATGACTTTCTTAGTTTTGAACTTTATAAACTGTGCACTTCAGCTTTAAAAAATACATGTATTTATATTAAATAATTTTATATGCTGATTAGCTCAAAAATTAACATATGTAGTTAGTTTATAATTTTTTTTTTGTATTACTTAATATTATAAAATACGTTAATATTACACACACAAAATGCGAAAATCGTAACTAGTATTACTAAGAACCTAATTAATATATCCTATAAAGATAGACTTAAAAGTAAGAATCAAAGAAGATACACGAAGTTTACATTTTTTTTTCTATTATGCTAATTTTTTTTAGTTTATTTAGTTAAAGACTGATCTGCTATGTTTACATTTTGATCTTGTAAGTATTATCAGTTTGATTAATTTTTTCAGAAAAATGATAAAAATAAAAAAAAAAGTAAATTTTCTACATGTGTATATAAAAAGACTTAATTTGTGTTATTAATTAGTATATGATTAGGTAGTTTCCTCTAAAAAAATGTATTTACAAAAATGTAAAAAAAAAAATGAAATTTCATGAATTAATACTTGTCAGATTAATTTTTTAAAAAATTTAAAAAGAATTTAAAAGAAAATTAAAAAAAATTGAAATTTTCATAAAATAATACATGGCATGTACAGACAGAATATTAATGTCAACCGATTATAAATGATTTTGAATATTTTTAAAGAATTAAAAAACTAAATTAAATAAAATAATAATAAAATGATCAAAATAAACTTAACCAACAAATTAAAGAATTAAATAATTTATTAAGCTTTATTTTATAATTTTATTTTATAATATGAGAATGTTTTTTTTCTAAAATGTTAATGAAAATATGAGAATATAAAATAGTAATTTGCATATGTTTGACTTGTTATTTGAATGGTGAGGTTCCCTTTTATTAGAGAAGTGGGGAAAAAGCATGAGATGACATTAAAATTGACCACATGACGGAAAACGAAACATCCCATTTCTCCTTAAAAGCTTAACGCAGCCATGCTTTTTTCATTTCATCACCTTTCTTAAAAGCTCACTCCTCTTCAACTTTTGCTTCTTCAAAAAATGGGAGTGGAAAAACGCATGAAAAGATTGAGACACTGAATTACATATTTAATGGAGATAAAAAAATTGAGCATAATGTAAAAAAAATAAAAAAAATATATACTTATTGTTTTAATATTTTAGATTAAAAGTTGGTTTGATCCTTTATGTAAATTTGGTTTATGTTTTATTATTGTTATATATTTTTTATGTATAAAGGGTTAAATATGTTTTTTGTCCGTTAACTTTCAGTGAATTTTAGAATTAGTTTATTTTGAAACTTTTGACCAATTTAGTCTTTCATCTTTTAAAATATATTGATTTAGTCCTTTTAATCAAATTTTGTTAAGTTTATTTGATGTTTCGTACGCATTTCAGAATTATATTTGAGTTGTTTATATTGTTTAACACATCTTTACTTTAATGTTAAGTCAAATATTATTATGAAACACGTTTGAAATATTAAATAAACTAAACAAAATCTGATTAAAATGACTAAATTCACGTATTTCAAAAGATGAATGACTAAATTGGTCCAAAGTTTCGAAATGGACTAATTTCAAAATTTACGAAAAGTTAAGGGAGCAAAAATATATTTAACCTATATATAAATGAGAAAGTTAAAAATCATATAACAAATAAAACTTACGTACTCATATTTTATTATTGTTATGTTTTTTATGATCACTCCTCCAAAAATCCTTTATAAACATGAAGTATGCGAATTTCTTTATGTTCTTCATCCTCACATCAACTACTTCACCTGTTGTACTCCTTTCCAACATGATGTAATAATAGTGAGAAATGATAAAGTATAAAGAAAAAAAATGTTTGGCATAAAAATATAAACTTATATATATATATATATATATATATATATATATATATATATATATATAATATTCAAATTGAGTAAGAGATACATAGACTTAATATTATGATTCTTTATAATATGAATAATAGAATGATATGAAAAATAGATGGATATATATCATATTATAATATAGGATGAAATTCGTTATGTTTTAATGGATTATAACACCCTTATAATTAATAGAATATACTAAATAATTTATCTATAATTAAGTTTTTTTTTTGTTTGTAATTAATATATATTCCTTTGGAAACTTACGATTTTATGATAATTATATATATATAATAAAGACAGTAGAAAGTGGTTGAGAAATATGTTTGAAGGTGGTAGTAGTGGAGAAGGTGGGTTTGAAAAAAATGTGGGCAGAATAAAGAAAGAAAAATTCATTTTCTTTGATGCTAAGTTTTCTCCTTTTCAAACACAAACACAAAAATGTCTGCGCGTCTTCTTCAACCTTTAACATGCCCAATTATAATATTCAAACCCATCCATGTAAGTAATTGAACATCATCACATCATCACAATCATATGTACAATGTGCCACAATTATTCACATCATAACAAAATTTCCTTAATTTTCAAGTCTCATTTTTTTTTTTAATTTTATACAACATTTTTCAAATTTTAAGATAGTATTAATTATTCTTTTCTTGATTATACTCTTAGATTTAGTTGGTTTTAGTTGATTCAAGCATTCTTGTAAAAATGAAAATGAAGATATACTATACCTGAATTTTAAATTATAAGAAAAAATATTAAATTAAAAAAAATTATATATATTTTTATAAACAATGGAAAACCTTATTATATATTCTTTTGATGTATAAGAATTATTTTTTTATTATAACTAGTTTGTCCATGATTATCTTATAATATGGTATACGGAGAGAGTCTTTGTGAGTGTGTGTATGGTAGACACATTAACACAAAAAATACTTTTTACGTATGTTGTTTAAGACTTTTAACATTTGTCGAAATTTCGACATCATAACGAAAGATGTTAAATTGATGTTTGTGATCTCTGAACAGACGTCGATTAATTGTTGCATCTATATTAGATGTTAGTTAACCTATGTTGCAATGACAATAGACGTCAATTTGTTGATTTTTTTTTTCTGTCAATATTATCCTCCACTAAAACCATGAAAAATCAATATACAATACAAGAATGCACTATAAACATTTTTCAGAATTTTAAAAATAGTGCGGGTATCTAAAATAAAAGTGTAAAATATAGAAAATGGGTGAAAATACTAAAAAAATAGAAAACATACCTTAAATGATTAATTTTTTAAAATTCCACAACCCCAGTCCCCTTTGTCATCGTCACCCCATTTCCAACAAATTTCATTTTTGGAACGTCTTCATCTAAGATTAATAGCAAAAATTATGACCACTTAAAGTTTTTAACCATCAAATCTTGATAATTTTAAATTTGTAAGCATGTGAACACTCTACACTTGCATACAACCTAATAGAAGTTGAAAAAAAAAAATTAAGTCAAAAATCAATTTCTAATTTCTAATTTAAGTCAAAAATCTATGTTGTTTCTGAAACAGTATTGTATGCTCATTTTACGATTAAAAAAAAAGGTTAAGCATTTGTGATTTTTTTTTCTGCTACGAGACTTTTGTTTATATTCTCTCACTTCAATATCTTATAATTTAATTTACAAATAATGTTTTATTATTGTCACTCTTAATTTTGTTTAGTTTTTTTGGTCATGATATAATCAAACTTATATAAACTTATCAAAGTTAAGGGACTTTGTCATAATAACTATTCAGTTGTCGTTGATATGAATATTTTGCATATTCATACTTCCTTTTTTTTCTTTTACTTCTTGAACAAAGTCAAAACGTACATTTATACGTTTTGTTCTTAAATGAAAAATAAGATTCCTTACAATATGATACTATCACTGTTAATATTTTGCATTTAAGTTCATTCATTAACTAATCTTTAAATCCATATAATTTCTTTGCATATTTGGATAATTGTCACGTACTTAACGTTTATAATAGACAAAACTATAACAATCTTACCGAATTAAGACTAGATTGGTATAAACCCTAAAATTATATAATAAAATTAAATTCCCATAAAAAATATCGTATTATCAATAGCTGAAGTATTTAACTTAAATTGAAGTTATAGATTGTTTTTAATCCACTTAATTTCTCATAATTTATTTTCATGTTATAGTTACTGTGTGGGGAGAAGCTAAGGATTTCTTTTCAAATAAATTGTCTGATAATATATTGTGAGTTTACTTTATAAATTTAATTTCTCTAATACTAATAAAAAATTTAAATTAAATTTAGGCTAAATTATTGGCATGCTTCAGATTATTTAACCAAAAGAAAGAGCAGAGACCTTTTGTAATTTAAAGCTATTGGACTAACAATGATCCAGAAATGGATCCAGGAGTGAATAAGATGGAAAAGCCCAACCCATAAATGAAGTGTTAATAAAATGAAAAAGGAAAAAAAAAAAGTGAATAGATGGAAAAGCCCAATCCATAAATACAGTAAAATGTAAAAGAAAAAAATAATCGCCCACCGTGGGGTTCGAACCCACGACCACAAGGTTAAGAGCCTTGCGCTCTACCAACTGAGCTAGACGGGCTTATTGATAATGATAAATAATATTTTATATATAATTTCACTTTGATATTTGTAATCATTATTGCATTTCATTTCACATCTTACCTTACTTTTATATTTGTATACATTGAAATAATTTATTAAATTTATAAGTTTCCTTTTATTTATTTATGTATACGACAAAGCTATTGTAAGTACTTCCCAGAGTTTAAATTCGAACGATACGTGGAGTATATTTTTTTCATACTTTTATTTATATATTCTTCCAATTTATACAGCTATTTTTTAGTTTAAAAATAATATATTGAATATAATTACACTAAAATGAAAAACACAATTAGTTATATCTTTAATTGAGAAGCATTTAAAACACTAAGTATTTTAAACTTTATTTTTATTTAAGTGATAATAACACCGGATAATCTAGATATGATAATATAATATAATCATTTTGAATATTTATTTTAATTATCGCCATTATTGTGTTAACATGACTTATTTTTTATTGTTGTAAACAGTTTTAGTATATTTACTATAAGCCATGTTTGTATTTTTGTAAAAAATAGTGTAATATTTAATAAACATATGTAGCTGCTAATTATTTTGAAAGAATGATTTTCATTTATTTTTAAAATTTAATTATGCAGCTTTTAAGGTTTGAATTATTTATCATTGTTATCCGGAAATTGAAAACTTGTAAGGGAAGTTGTCTGTTGTTAAATTTTATATAATTTTATATAATTTTAAGTTCAGTTTCTTTTTTGGTGTCCACTTTTTTTTTTCGTTTTTATCCTTTAGGGCCTCTTCTCTTGCATGGATTATACTGTTCAAAGAAATTAGCGAGCGCGGATCGATGAATTCAGTTGTGTTCGATTGCATTCATTTGGACGGATAAGCGAGTGCGGATTTGAGGGATACACACTTGTTTTCATCCACCATAGAAGGAGCAAATTAGGGAATATTACGAGCACATTACCGTATTTGCCCTCGCTTTTCATTTCACATGCAGTGGAGGATGGGAAGGCACCGGTGTTGTGAGTGGTGTTGCAGGGGGCATGGCAGGTGTTGGGGTGGTGAGTGGATGGCACTGGCAGGTGAGGGTGGTGAGCGAGGCACGGTGTCTTGCAGTGGTGGTGAGGTGTTGTGGTGTTGGGGTTGGATGGCACCGGTGTTAAGGTGAGTGAGAGAGTGATGGCACCGGTTACGTAACCGGTGCCTTGTTTTTCAAAGGGGCGACACCGGTTACGACACCAGTGTCGTTGGTTTTCTTCTTTTTTTTACCTTTTTCTTGACTTTTTTGACTTTTTTTTTAATTTTTTTAACATTATTTAACTTTAGTTTAAAATTTAATTATATAATTTTTTAAAAAATTTAATTATATATATATATATATACACTCATAAAAATTTAATTTTTTTTATTTTAAAATTTTATATAATTTTTATTTTTTTTAATTTGTATTAATTAATTATAATTATTTTTATAACATCAAATTACAAAATCATTCTTTTTTTTACACAAGGGTATTATGGTAACTTAATATCTATTTTAACATATAATTTTATCTATCACATCAATCAAATCTTTCACTAACTTTCATACAAATTATCTCTAAATCCACTCACTTTACCCTCTAAATCCACTCAAAAAAACACACATATTCATTCACTTAAATCTACACAAATTCATCTTCACACTCTCCCCAATATCCATCTACACAAAGGAACACACCCTTAGGCTTTGTTCACTTTGATAGATGGATTTGGAAAAGAGTGTGAAGATGGATTTGTGTAGATTTAAGTGAATGAATATGTGTGTTTTTTTTAGTGGATTTAGAGGGTAAAGTGAGTGGATTTGAAGATGAATTGTGTGAAAGTTAGTGAATGATTTGAGTGATGTGATAAATTAAAAATATTGTTTTAATAAATAGAACTTGTAGAATACCCAAATACCCTTAATTTTGAATTTTTTGTTCCCAAATTAAAATATTAAAAATACTTATTAATTGAGAAAAATAAATATTATAATGTATTTGAAGTGAAAAATAAAATATTTAAGTGTTGGAATCAGATACATAAAACACGGATCTGGGTAAAGAATAAGCACTTGGAATAGGATACATAAAAAATGGATCTGGGTAAGTGGAGAAAAAGAAAGAAATTGGAATCGGATACATATGTTTGCCCTCTGTTTTATCTTCTTTATCACCCACAAATAACCTTCACATAGGGACAATATTGTAAAATACCCTTTGTCACCCACAAATCTCCTCCAAAGTGGCAAGATGATATCACAAGCTTCTTTCGCAAATCATCACTCTTCTTCGCTTGCAAATTATTAGATACAAACGTCAAATTCACTCGTATATCCATCGTTGCCAATTCCTGATAATAGTAAATCTGTGCATACAAACATAACCCCAAGTTATTGTTTAATTTAAATTTTACTTTTTTTCAAATTAACTATTTTTATAAATTAAATAAATAAAAATCATTTACAAAGTAAATAAAAATAATCTATAATTAAATTGTAAAAAGTATTTATATTTATTTTTACAATTATAATTTATTATTTTTTTCATCACAAAAATGTGAACACTCATCCGCGTATGGGGCAAGGGTTTTCACTGGTTATTTATAACTATTATATGCTCAGCACTTCATATAATATTTTATAAAATTTTCAAAAGCATAATAATAATAATAATAATAATAATAATAATAATAATAATAATTACTATTAATATTATTATTTATCGAAAGCAATAGTGTGTTAGTAATCTTTTTTTACATTTTAATTAATTAATGTTACATGCTCTTTTGATGTTGTCTGAGTTTAAGTAATTATATTAAATTTTGTGGAAGTGTCATATTAACTAAAATAAAATTAATTTAAAATATATAAGTTTCTAGAAACATATTTCATAAACTGATTTTGTAATATTGAATTAGACTTAAAATCAACTTCTTATCAAATACACTTTTATATACTCTAAGAAAATATCGTAAATAACAATAACTATAGTATTAATTAATTGAAAATATTATTTTTCAAGACTTTAAAAAACTTAAGAAAATTATAATGCCTTATTGTTTTTCATTATAAAAGACTTTATATTGTTTGTTTTGATAAAAAAAATATAAAATTAGAATGATCCGTTACAAAATATTAGCATGCACTACTAAAAATTCTCGTATTACATGAGAATTTTTTTGCAAATTTGTTAAAAAAACTGCAAGAAAATACTTTTTCCTGCTATTTTTTATAAGAATTTTATTTGGTAGGTAATTTCTTCATGGGTATTTTTCCACATTTGTTCCTCATGTACCTACAAATTTTGTCTCGAAAAGTGTTTTGTACAAAATATTTCATAAAAAAATTGTTAGCAATTTCCTGCATTTTTTTTTCATAACAAAAATTATAAATATTTCCTACAATAAATTTTCAAAACAAAATTGGTATAAAATATGAGTTTTTTTAACAGTGATGGATATGTTTATTATCATTACTATTATTCATGTTATTATAAATAAAATATTAGGAAGAGTAATTATTGTATTTCCTTGTATCATTTTATATCTACTTTATACTAAAATTGTTTATCATTTTTTAATACCATGTTTTTCAGTGTTTGTTTTGTTTTAAGTTTGTATAATGTTCTGATTACGTACTCCTTGTCCTCTTTGATGTCTTAAACCTCTTATACATTGTTTATGTTGAACAAAATGGGCTAGTGCATCAATATATACAAATTTGTCTATTATGTACCTTATAATATTTATTGGTTGTGTGATTACTCCTGTGATGATATCTATGTCCTTTACTCGTATTTACTTAAGGAAGGGGAAGTGTAAGTGGTCAAATGCGAAACAACATGAGGTAAAATGAATTTGTAACATCCTTCAATAAAATTTGTCCTATCCATATATGTTTAATGATTTTACATTGAGTTGTTCAAGTATGTAAATCATTTTGTGTTTCTTGGTGGACTAGCAAATAAATGATTCAAAAGTCAACTTGGTTAAAGACATATGTTAGACATCGTCAAATGTAAGGAAAAATGTCAAGCAACACTTTTAAATAATGGATTATGTATTGTTGAAGTGGTTCATTTTCTCCTTAACTTATACTATTGAAGGTGAAGTTGGCCACAATATGTTAAAGACCTTACACAAAAATATGTCGTTTAGGAACAACCATCGCATTCCCGAGGTATTGTCCGCTTTAGAACATTTTAGCTCCGTCACGGTTTTGTCCTTAAAAGGCACCTCAGAGGGTGGAGGGAGATAAGAGTATTTAAACTTCGCTTGACCTCGACTCCTAAGCAATGTGGAACTTATTGGATGTATTGGAACAGAATACTTTAATTGATAATCAATCCATTAAAATTTGAATAATCTTATATGTTAAAATTACAGAGACATTCAAAACAATATTGTTTCCGGTTGAAAATTATATCAGTATATTTGTAGAGTTATATATATATATATATATTAAAACAAAACAAATTATTTTAAAAATGATAGAAGAATTATGACCATAACACCAAAACATTTGTAAACTATTAAAGAGGAAGGAAAACTCCAATAACTTGGTCAACCTTTAAATCTATTGATTCTGATGAAGTTGACTTGGGACCCACGAAACCGTAGAGATGTTAGCATCCACACCACACTAACGGTGGACGATCGTGCACTGCAGTGATCCTCCCCAATAGCAAAACCTCTGAAGCAAAAATTCGATTCACAGGTGCCTCGTATACTCTGAGCACTTTGCAGTAATTTTCTATCCTGTCAAATTATTAATTATATTTTATTTCCATTAAAACCTTAATTATTCTAAAAAAACTCTAATCAAACCTAACCGTTCAATTCTGCTTCATCGACGGTTCAAAAAAACCAAACAAATTTTTTTTCTTCATATAGAGAATTTAATTATGAAGATAATAATTTCTTAGTTTTATAAAACAAATTATTTCTTATCACAATATAAATAAATAAAAAAATACTCTGTCTCAGCAAGTACTCAAAAGCTTTCTTCGCCTCTATTTTTTCTCTCTCATCCTTGTCCATGGCTGGTTTGTTCTCTGCTTGATCGTTTCGGAACCCTAATTCGCCCTTCTCTCATATTCGAGTATTATAATAGTGTGGATCGTTTGAAACGCTTCTCGTTTTGGTCACATTTTGCTCTCTTCAGTTTTAGTTTTGAATCGACACGGTTTTGGAAATTTTGAAGGTATTTGGTATATTTTGGGTCTGACTTTGATCGGAGGCAAACGGCGTTTGAGAAACGTGAAAATTTCCAGAATTTCGTTTTTTCTTTCCTCGGTCAGAATTTGCGCGAGGAGGATGAGATTTGAAGGATGAACGATGCCGGTGTTGCGTAACGGAGCGAACAGGGGTCGGGGAGCAGCGAAACAACAGCGGCTGCAGAATCCAGTGGTTGAAGGAGAGGCGATTGCGACGAGGACCCGGAGGCGACGTGCGGCGGCAGCGGCGGCAGCAGTGCCGAAGGTTAACCACAATAACGAAAATAAGCCCAAACAACCACAACAGCACCCACCACCAGAGCAGGTGGTGGTGGTAAATGAACACGTAGTTGTTGCTGCGAAGGAAGAAGAGAATCGGGGATTGGGGAAAGGTGTTGGTGCCGCTGGAGCTGGAGCGGGGAAGGAAGAGGTAGGCGAGAAAGAGATGGTTGGACATGACAGCGGAGGTCGGAGCAATGACAAGGCCAATGCAGGTGGTGAAGATGATGCCAATACTCCTGAAATTCCTCAGAAGGTTAGATAGTTATTCTTTCACGTTTTTATTTTTATTCTTTTGTATGTATTTTTCTGTATCATGAAAAGAGTATATAGGTCGAGAGTTTTGTTATAATACATTATGAGAACTTTCTTCGAAAACGCCCATTGACATTTTTTCATCAGAGATCAACAGTTGTTTCCAAGTTTTTTAGTGGCAGGTTTTACTTAAGTTTTTAATGTGATTGTGCCTCCCTTGTGTAGGTGCTTACACCTTTTTAAATAGCATATGATCACAACTTTATAAGTTGGCTCATGAAAAATAACTGGACATTTTGTGAGGTAAAAGTGAGAATCATGATTGACATGTTTGTTTCTGTGCAGTGTAGCAGTCTTCTATTTTCCCTTACCTACCCATCTAGTTTGTGATTTATGTTTCTGAAAAAACAGGTTTTACGTGTGTTGGTGTGAGCACTCTGTTTTGGTTTTCATTTCATTCCTAGTATCTGTTTTGACACACGTCTTATACACTCATAATCATATCAGTTTTCTTCAAATACGCATAAGCTGTATATTATTGCATCTGTAGAATGCTTGTAACATTTAGACACTCATGCAGAAAAAAATCCTAGTAGTGGCACAGTTGCCTGTATATTTTTTGTTTTTACATGTTCTCATTTCCAATCCTTTCTATGAAAGAATCCATTGCCAATACAATTTACCCATACGAATGAAAAAGATCCTCTTTCATCTATAACGTGAATAGTCAATATTTCTTCTGTTGGTATGTGTTTGTCTATGCTACATATTTGTTTAGATGGTCATCCTAATACTTATGAATTTACTTTCTGAAGTTTAGCTGGCACTACATAAAATTTGTCTAGATTTCCAGATATGATTTTTGCACTTGTAATAATATATTATGTTCTTTTTCCAATTTCACATATTCTATGTTAGAAAGTAAAGGTTGGAGTGAGATCGTGGATGCAAACCAAATAACATCTTTAGTTGTCTGTGTAACACTGGCAGTTTGCAAAGTCACTCTTCAATAAATTAAGAAAGAACATACTTATGCAAGCACAGTTGTTCAACAGTCTCTACAGAGAGTTCTATGAGTTGTTTTCCCCCATAATAGTTTTCTATCATTTCTCTTTTGTCGTGCTGTCATGGATATCAATAAACGTTTAGTTTTCTTCATTGAATCTTGTAAATCAGGAAGCATTAATATGCATGATAACATGTTCTGCTTATACTGATATCCTAGTTTTGTTCTCTTCCGTGGACAGATCCAAGTAGGTAATTCCCCTTATTATAAAGTAGAAAGAAAACTTGGCAAGGGTGGATTTGGTCAGGTATATGTTGGACGACGCTGTGGTGGAAATTTGAATGAGAGAACTGGACCTGGGGCTTTAGAGGTATATGTATCTTTTCCGTATTGAATGTGAAGTTTTACTTGTGGTGAAATTTAAGATATTCACATTGTTAACTGTTTGATCAGGTTGCATTAAAACTTGAGCATAGAACTAGTAAAGGTTGTACCTATGGACCACCCTACGAGTGGCAAGTGTACAAGTGAGTGCTATGCTGTCTCCTTTTATTAGTCTCCATTTTTTCTTTTTCTAGGCTATGCCATTCGTCATGTTCATCTTTCCCTATTATTTGTACAGCACTCTTGGTGGCAGTCATGGTGTCCCACAAGTACACTACAAGGGCAGGCAGGGAGACTACTATGTCATGGTATGATGTTGAATCTTATTCTTGACTATTTGTTCAATATGTTAGAATACGACCTCCTATTATGAAGGCTTATGAAAGAAGAAATAATAGAAATACAACTAATTGATTTAATTAGCTGAAAATTCTGTTAGTAGTTATAGTTGTGGGTCGGAGGGAGGTTATGGATAAATGTGTTTTCGGGTCTGGGGGAGGAGCACAAAAATTGTTTTGTGTGGGAGGTTGTTGGACCCTCGAAATGCCAGTGGATGTGTTGTGATCATTTGGTGCAACCGAAAGAAATATACAGAACACTCATTCTTTTTTTTTTTTTTTTCATTTGAGAATTCCTTTTGTAAGAGTTTCTGATCCAGTTTCTATAAACTGGTACCAGAGCAGATTCAGCTCCAACCAGATCAGCGGTAATGACAAATACTTTGTCTCAATCCTTTACCAGCAAGGGAAGTAATTCATCCCTTTTTCATGTGGCTCTTTTGAAGAAGGTTATACATACTACAGAAAAGTCTCAACCCCTGCTGGAAGGTTTAACAGATGATCTTGAATTGAATTTGAGTCCAGAAGCCATGTTGGATTGTAGAATAAATAAAGGCGAGCAGCAAGAAATTCTTGTCAAATGGAAGCAACTACCAGATTTTGGAAGCAGCTAGGAGGATGTTTAGGTTATTACTGAACATTTTCCACTATTCCACCTTGAGGACAAGGTGAATCTTGATGGACAGGGTATTGTTAGAATACGAGCACCTATTACAAAGGTTTATGAAAGAAGAAATAATAGAAATACAACTAATTGATTTAATTAGCTGAAAATTCTGGTAGTAGTTATAGTTATGGGTTGGAGGGAGGTTATGGATAAATATGTGTTTTGTGTTGGGGGTTGCTGGACCCTCAAAGTGCCGGTGGATGTATTATGAATCTTTGGTGCAATTGAAAGAAATATACAGAACCCTCAATTTTTTTTTTTTTCATTTGAGAATTCCTTTTGTAAGAGTTTCGGATCCAGTTTCTATAACATTATTACAACTATTATATTGAAGGATGATTCTATATTTCTCGTATTTGAGATTGTTTGGGTTAAAATCTGTTTGTTTGACTTGATAAATTAATTTGTGCAGGTTATGGATATATTGGGACCTAGTCTGTGGGATGTTTGGAATAATAGTAACTCTCATGCGTAAGTTTTTGGAATTAGGCCATATATGAATAAAATTGTATTCTTTGTAGTTGATTTTAACTTCAGTTGGTGTGCTAATGCGTTTTTTTGAATTCCAGCATGTCCACTGAAATGGTTGCTTGTATTGCCATTGAAGCAATATCTATATTGGAAAAAATGCACTCTCGAGGGTAATTTTCGTACCACCCACATTGAATAATTTCCATTTACAAATTACTTGATAATTTTTTGATATTTGTATCCTTAAAGCTAGTTTTTTTTTTTTTTTTGCATCAGTAGTGTGTGTGTGCGTGCATGTATTTATATTTATAGTGTATAATGTGTTGTAATGCTTGAAATTATGTTCCTTAAACTATATGGCTACATGGCAGATATGTGCACGGGGATGTGAAGCCTGAAAATTTTCTGCTTGGTCCTCCCGGGACGTCTGATGAGAAAAAATTGTTTCTTGTAGATCTTGGATTAGGTATGATACAGTTGTCAACTTAAATTTTTTTATTATATTTACATATTTTGCCAGTGCTTAATTACACACTTCCTTTGATGTTTTGGGCGTACAGCAACTAAGTGGAGGGATAGTACAACAGGCTCACATGTTGAATATGATCAAAGACCAGATGTTTTTAGGTATTTGTAATTGAATTTGGATCATGCAGAAAGTATTTATTCATCTCTTTATACAGTTTTCTGTATTGGTATTAATAAATTATGTGGGAAATATTTGCAGAGGCACTGTCCGCTATGCTAGTGTTCATGCACATTTAGGGAGAACTGCAAGCAGGAGGGATGACTTGGAATCTCTTGCATATACATTGATTTTTCTTCTCCGAGGTCGCCTTCCTTGGCAGGGATTCCAGGTTGGTCATATTAAAATAAGTTAGTTTTATTCTTATGTTCAGAATGTTGGTCTTTAACATTATTTTCTCAGGGAGAAAACAAAGGTTTTCTGGTTTGCAAGAAGAAGATGGGAACATCTCCAGAGATTATTTGCTGCTTTTGTCCCCTACCTTTTAAGCATTTTCTTGAACATGTTGTGAACTTAAAGTTTGATGAAGAACCAAATTATGCAAAATATATTTCTCTATTTGATGGGATTGTTGGTCCTAACCCAGATATTAGACCAATTAATACAGAAGGTGCACAAAAGGTATCAATTTTGCTATCCCTTCGCATTTGTGTTGTTTTATATGCATTCCAAGATTTTAGTGAAGATACTCGTTATTACTTTATGCATTCAAAGATCGTAGCTAAAATATGTGATATTGCTAATTTTGTTGTCTGAAGCTCATTGGCCATAAGAGAGGACGGTTAGCGATGGAAGAAGAGGACGATGACCAGCCAAAAAAGAAGACTCGTATTGGTTTGCCAGCATCACAGTGGATAAGTGTTTACAATGCTCGTAGACCAATGAAACAAAGGTACACATTAGCATGTCATGAAATTTGTTTTGCCATTTCTATGTTCTATTTCTGGCATTTTAAACTGATGCATAGAGATGTTAATTGCACATTTCCCCTTAGCATCTTATGGAATCTGTTTGTACAACTTTTTTTGTATATTTGTTTGTGTTCTATCAGGTTTCATATTTTAGTCACAGGATTAATATGCTAAGAATTATCTACCTTTTGAAATTATTAATGTAAGGGAGTTGTACTTTTGTAATGATTGTGTTGTGTGTTGTTGCAGATATCACTACAATGTATCAGATGTAAGGTTATCCCAGCATATTGAGAAAGGAAATGAGGATGGCTTATATATTAGCAGTGTTGCTTCATGTCAAAGCGTATGGGCATTAATCATGGATGCAGGGACAGGTTTCGCTGGCCAAGTTTACGAACTCTCACCCTTCTTTCTCCATAAGGTAAATTTCAATCTATTTCTTTTATATTGTTATTTATGGATTGTTTACAGATTAGATTTTCAACAAACATACAATTTACTCAATGATGAGTAATTTTGTTTGAAAATATTGCTCATGTCTTTTTCTTGGATGACCGTAGTGTGTAGATTTGTTAATATATAATAGGGTTAATTATGTTTAATCCATAAACTATAAAGTGATTTTGGAATTAGTCACTATTTGAAATTTTGATCTCATTGGACCTATACTTTAGAAATGACTAGATGAAGTTCTCATCACCCAAGGGTTTCAAATTTTTTTATGTTGCAAACGGCATTGTTACATGTTGACGCGTTTGTATCCACGTGTATGCCATGTGTGTCGTTCTCTCCCCTCCATCATCCTTGCTGCTCTTCCCCTCCCTCCACCCTCCTTGCCACTCCTCCCCTCCCCCACCCTCCCTGCAGAATTAACGTGACAAAAATTAATGCCGTAAATTAGGCGATGACAATGTTGTTTATCAAATAACAAAAATCAACGCGGTTACGTGATAAATTAGGTGATAAGGGCAACATAAGGATAAAAAAAAAATTAACCCTATATAATACCAAGGCATGCTTATTAACTAGGGATACTCGGTTTTGGTTTACCTGAAGGAATGGATCGTGGAGCAATGGGAACTAGGTTACTACATCAGCGCAATTGCTGGAGCTGTAAATGGGAGCTCGCTAGTAGTAATGTCCAAGGGTTGGTTCCTCAAAGAGAGAGTGTGTGTGTATATCGGCCATGTCGATTGGCAATTTTCAATTTTATTTTTCTGCTGACTACGATCTCGGATTCCAGGTACACAGTTTGTGCAGCAATCATACAAAGTCAGTGATTCATTTCCTTTCAAGTGGATTAACAAAAAGTGGAGGGAGGGATTTTACGTGACTTCAATGGCCACCTCAGGGCCCAGATGGGGAGTGGTCATGTCTCGTGGTGCAGGATATTCAGACCAGGTCATTTTTATCTGTCAGTAGTAGTGTGTGTAGTTCATAATGCAACTTAACTTCATAGCATAAATAACAGTTGTTTTTCCATTGTTGTTTCTTCGAATTTCAGGTGATTGAACTAGACTTTCTGTATCCTAGTGAGGGGATTCACAAGCGGTGGGACAGCGGTTACAGAATCACTTCTACTGCTGCAACTTGGGACCAAGCTGCTTTTGTCCTCAGTGTGCCAAGGAGGAAACCTTTGGATGAAACTCAGGAAACACTTAGAACTTCTGCTTTTCCTAGTACACATGTTAAGGTCTGAAACAATGAACTCGTTAAGGTCTGAATGGTTTTAGTTTTTCCAGTTAATTAAGGTCTCATCGTATATATGTTTGGTTTTTCAGGAGAAGTGGGCTAAGAATCTCTACATTGCTTCTATATGCTATGGACGTACAGTTTCTTGAGCCCTGCAAACGTGGCTGCAGCTCAGAAGCAATAATCCCATGATTATTTGAAGTGGTCCATGCCCCCAAGAAATTTTGATGACTAAAGTTTTAATTATTTGTATGTAGCAGAATGAACGCATTCAGTGAAACAAACTAAAATACCCAGGTTGGCATTCGTGTGGAAATTGTTTCTATGTCAATGATTAGTTTAAGTTATTATGATCACTGTCTACTGTGCACTCACATTTCTACAACGTAAAAAGTTACACAGATGCACGCTTTTCTTTTTTAAATGATTTTATATTTCTTCAATAATCTTTATTTTACCGTTTAACATAAGTAAAAATTAGTTATAGTTTATGAATATTATTATATTAATTTTGGTATTTTTTAAAAGTTTGTATTACATAATCCAATAGATGAATTTACTACTTTAATCTCATCAAAGTTATTAAGGATGATAGGTTTTCAATCCTCAACTAAAGTATCAGTTCAGTTATTTTTGAAGATAGGTAGAATGTGGTTCTTTTACAAAAATGAGTATTTTTGATCCATTTATTACAAAAATGGGTCAGTTTATAAATTAATTATATAGTAGAGTCAGTTTATTATTAATTTGACTAGTTTTTTCATAAAATTATATTGTTTTGAATTATTTATTATAAAGATTAGTCAGTTTACTAATATATTTGATTAACGATTTGATTTTTCTCTATTTTTTTGACTTTTATAATAATTTTTAAAATTATATATATTTTTTAAAATTATATTTTAATAATTTAATTAAAAATATTTTAAATAAAATTTTATTATTATAAATTTTATAATAAAATGAAACAATAAAATTTAAAATATAAGTTTTAAAATATCAAAATTTTAATAATTTTAATCAAATTTTATAATAAAATGTAATAATAAAATTTAAAATATTAGGTTTTAAAATATCAACATTTTAATAAAATTTTATTAAAATGTTTTTAATCAAATTATTAAAAATGTATTTTTAAAGAATATATAAAACTTTAGAAATTATATAAAAGTTAAAAATAAATAGAAATAAGCCAAATCATTAATAAAATGACTCTCTATCATGTAATTAATTAGTAAACTTATCCATTTTCACAATAAATGAATCAAAATAATTCACTTTTGTAAAAAACCGTTCATTTTTTTATATATATATTTTCTTTCAGTATAACTTAAACTTTACAATACTTAAGAATCTAGTTGTATTTGATAAAAATTTAAATCGTTTGTTGTAGTTATACTTATTAAACAAATTAATAACTCAATACTAGTTTTGACATTACGAATTAATGAATTTTTATAGCATGGATCATTAACATTTTTTTTAAAAAATTGAATAATAACTCAATGCTTGTTCTGACATTACGAATTATGAAATTTTATAGCAAGAATCATTAACATTTTTTTCAAAATTGGACTACATTATCCAATTGTTGAATTTCTAGAAGTTTTATATAGTTGTAAATGTTATCAAGAAGAAAAAAATATCGGCTTAAATATACTTTTGGTTATATATGAATTCTGATTTCGGTCTTTTTTTTCATTTTCTTTGTATTTTCTTTGTATAAAATTTGAAATAATTGGTTTTAGTCGTCGTTGTGAAGATGAATATTTGATTAGTTGTGATGATTCAAAAAAATAACAAAGAGTATAATGAATATATAAAAAGTAAAAAGTTGTTATAGCTCAATTTACTGCAAATGAAGCTTTTTTTTTGTTTTTTTTAAGGATAGATTCTTTCTTTTTAACCCACTCAAATTCGCATCATTCCTTTGCATGCTATAATTTTAGTGTGGGGAGAAGCTAAGTGATTTCTTTTCAAATAAATTGTTTGATAATATTGTGAGTTTATTTTATAAAAATTTAATTTCTCTAATGCTAATAAAAATTTTAAATGAGCTTTACACTAAATTGTTCGTATGAAGAGAGAAAAAAAATTATTTACGGGATGAAAACTGTATTAGAAATCAAACTAATTGTGGATTAACAAGATGGAAATTATTTATTGGACTAACAGTGATCCAGAAGTGAATAAGATGGAAAAACCCAACCCATAAAGAGAGTACAAGAAATACAAAAAATGTTGGTAAAAAATAGAAAGTATAAAGTATAAGCATGTATCAAAATAAGCAATAAGTAATATAAGTATAAGTATGTTTACATTAAGTAATATAAAGTATAAGCATGTATCAAAATAATTTCTAAAAAAAAATTTCAACCAATATACTCATTTGTCTAAGCTTTTGGTATTTTAATCAATGTTTATAACATTATGAATAAAATAGCCCATAAAAAAAACCATTAAATATTCTCTGGCTAGTTTTTAAGAATCTAAGTTGTAAATAAACAATAAACATTAGCCAAAAGTAAATTGGGGAATTCAGAAAAAGTTGGTTATTTCTATCCCCACAAGGACTCTATGGGATTTAGGGAGAAAGTAGGAGAGGAACTTTGGGTGGAATGAAGGGCAAGAACTGGGTAGACAGCAGATTTTTCTTCTGTAGGCCTACAGCATATCCTGTTCCAAGAAACTCGATCCTGGCAAAGACATATCAAACAACATTAGGCAGTGTTAATATGTTATATGATTTTGAATCCTTGTACGAACGAGGTAACCTTTTCGTAACAATACTATCAGATACTATTATTACGAAACAATTTTGGATCCTTGTATGAACAGGTTAACCTTTTTTATCACAATGGTATCTGATATCATTGTTACGAAAAGATTAAAGATTAACCTGTTTATACAAAGCTCCAAAATCTTATAACATAATATTAAAAAAATTCCCTAACAAACGACCACAAAAGGGAGTGAACAAGAAGAAAAGAAATAAAAAATCACCTCACTCTGGTCATGGAGATATCGAACAAAGAAGGTGCACGTACACTCTGTTGGATCATGCACCCTCCTCTGGATTTTCACAACTCGAGCATCACAATAGAGAGCATAATCGTCTCTTTCCTGTGAGAAAACAGAAAAAGGCTAATGAGAGTAAAAGCCAAATAAATAAATGTTCTTTTTGGATCAAATGCATAGATTAAGAACTTGCATACAGGATTTCAAGCACAAAACTGGTGCCTATTGATCTCATAATCAATGGAGAACAGATCAAAAACCTATTCTAGTTCAAACAGAAAGTCACAAATTTAAACATGATTTGCTATTATTGATTTTTTACTCCTGTTTATTACTTCATGAATTAGATATACACACGAGTCATTCATCTGTTAATTATTGAATTGGTGATATTATATAATGTATGTATGTATACATAGATACAGAGACCAATGAACGTGAACATGTCTTCTGCTAAATTTAACCATGTGGGCACTGAACAAACACATTGTAAGGATAAGTTGAAGAGCAATAAAAGATATCGGTGTTCCCTTACCAAGAAACATAGTATAAGATTTCCATCCTGAACCTTTTGACACTCTGAAGGTTCTAATGGTATAGATCTCGCCCGCACCCCCAGTTTCACATTCACCCACTCATCCTGCTCTTTAGCGAATCCAGCATATCGAACACGGACTTCCTGAATTGTATGTTACAATTGTCCAAAATATCAAGAACTTATTACAAACTCTGTAGATAATGTCTCAGTTTCTTCACGATCAAAAACACATAAATTAGAATAAAGAAGAATCTTACAAGTTCGCCTGAGCACAGAACTCTGTAGTTAGAGAAAAGAGCAACATCATGCCTATAATTGAAAAAACAAAGAGTAAAAATAAGATGTTGGACAGAAAGTATTTAAGAAACTGACAAAAAAAGTGATAGAAAGAATTTTATTTCATAAACTCTAAATCCTAATTGCTGTAGCAATGCAATAGCAGCTTTAGGCCAGGGTAGAAGATTCAAGGTAAAAGATAGTCGAGAGAGAGGACTCTCCATGCACAATAAGAGTCTAATTATTTCTCAAATGATAAGATGATTTCCCTCCCAACATATGTTCTACTATCTCAACCTTCCCAACTAGTCTAAGTAACTAACTCCTCACTAAGACACTAACAGACCCCTAACTAACTAACTAACTACTAATGGATATCTATCATAATGGCTTTCCCTTTTACAGAGTAAACATGGTATCTAGGGATAGTCTTTTTCCTATTGGAAAGAAACAAATAAAATAAAATAAAATCAGACCACACCTTATACTTCTCATATAATCCATTTCATTGCTAAACTCAGAAAACAGAGCTGCAAATTAATTAAATTATTCCTCACCATGCAATATCTTTTGTAGATCTTGCTTCAAATCCCAACTCCGAGATATCTGTAGCTTGTCTACCTAAGATTAAGAACAAAAATTATCAAGGTTATCAAATGGGGATTCAAATCGTGAATCACAAGATTGTACACTAAAAAACTACTTCACACATATCATATAATGCAAGGAATTTAATCTAGAAATAGACAAAACAACCAATGTAGAAGTCATACAAAACAAAATTATTAACTATATCTGAATTTGTGAAGTCTTTATTTGAGAAGAATGGAAACAAAACAATTATATAGCTAAATAGAGTACATGCATTGAATGAGTGAATGGCAGACAAAGGTGGAATAATCAAATAGGATGAGTTTATAAATGTTCTCTAGGAAAACTGCATGATAAGAAGATTTGATTCATGAGAATTGGTTAAAAAGTAAAAATCATCTGGATATATTCATTCATGAATAAGAGGACACAAATTTATTTCATAAGATTTGAATAGAGTATACCAAGTTCTAATGACTATGAAAATTACAATCAAAATATGGAACTCTTAATGCATAGTTGAACTTAAGGCATGACTGCTAAACATCGATCATCATTTACTATAATGAAATTGTTATTATTACAACTTGTATATATTAAAAAAGAAGTGATAACGGTGGTTACACAATATACACTGGATGATTTGTGGCGTGTTGTGCCATTAGAGGATGTGAGTGATTTGGAAAGCGAAAATTAGATTTTAGGAGAGAAATAATAGTGTCAGTTACAGGAGTAAAGTAGACTATGCAAAAATAAATGTGTAGTTGTAGACCAAAACAGCGTATCCCCTTTATATAGTTATTGATTATTGATTACCACTATTTGTAATATATATATATTTTTTTTGCATCAACATCATTATTTCTTTTGGTGTCTCTTCCATTCTTTCTCAACAACCATGACATAACACAAGAATGCTGCAAACATATGACCTTGCAGTTTCATCAGCCACATAAAACAGATGACTAAGTATAAACTGCTGCACTTGCTTGTGGACTTTATTTTCAGTATCTGAAATAATAAAGCATGATTCGGTAGAAAGAATATTGATGATAATAAAGTAATTGCTAACACTATGGAAATTATTGCTCAGTCCATACAGAGCATAACAATATCATTTTTTATGTAATAGAAATTTGGAAATTTAATGTTGCAGGAGGAATACTATTATTCAGATACAAGGTGGAAACGAAATCTAAAAGAAAAACTCAGAATGTCACATGATAATAACAGTATTATCCCAAAAAATTAAGCTTGTGTCATTGAAACAGTTCATTCAAATCAAGTGAACTCTTCATCCCAAACAAATGACTGCATGATAAGAAGACTTTGCAGGTTTCAAACAAATAGTTTTAAGATTACCCTGAATTTAGATGTGAACATAATCCAATGGTTTCTATAGAGAGCCAAAAATTCAAAATCAGAGGACAAACTACCCAATTCCATCACCAGAATTTTTTTCTTCCTTTCACAAATGTATAGCTATGATAAAGTCTAAGGAAAAGATGAATAACCTTTTGAACTTGATGAACTATCTTTATTCTGTGATACTCTCTGCCTACCTTTGAACCACTGCTCCACCTACAATCCAATAAAAACCAACACAGCAATGTAACACTCGGCATAAATAACAAATATGCCTAAAGGATGAAGACATTTATTTGACAACCTGTTGCCATGATAAGGAAGTTTTACCAACATCTTTCGACAAGGAACTACAAAATTAAGAAGTCAAATTATGGAATATCATTTACAAACAAAACAAAAAATCCTAATTATGTTAAAGATATGACTTAATTCACCTATAACGTATAGCAATCTCCTGACACAATTTCCAATCAAGTGGTTTTTTTCCCATATCTTTGTATATTCTTTCCAATTTCAACATCTAGGAGTGGGGGAAGAGTATAAGAAGAGTGCAAGGATTAGCCAATAAATGTGGAATAATGAATGACAACTTACAAATAAAGAGCACAGAACTTTTGGTGATGTATATTGTCATTACCTCATCTGAAGAGAGCTTGGGAAATGGTTGTTCAGTTAATCCTGATTTATCCATCTTTCCAGAGAGAACAAAATTTGCCCAGAGAAAGGTGAACTGCCAAACTAAAGGACAAATTCTCTTTTCTCTTTGGCTTATCTTAAGTCTCAAAACACCTTTGTTTTTTTTTTTTTAATCCCTGTCATATATTACACATTTAAGAAGTAAACCACCAGCGGAAAACAAAAATTGAGTCCATTCAAATGCAGACAGCAAACACAAACATGAAAACCTCGATCCCTCACACACCACACTGTCTCTGATCATGATAAGACACAAACAGGCAGAGAAACAATGGTCATAATTTACTACCTAATACTCAGATATCATTCGGTACAAGGCTAAACCCCAATCAAAGGCAATATTTCACTAAACCCTAAAACATTGAACTGATTAATTTATGTAATACTCAGCAGCAACATCAGACGAGAGTGTTGGAAGCAAAGGGATTGCTAACCTTTTTGGCTGAGCATGTAGGTTTTTGTATCTAGCAGTGGAAATTGAAGTAAAATGCAGAACACAATTTCCCTGTTTCAATGGATGACCAACTATTTTGATGTGTGCATGATTTTCTTGTAAAGAAAAAAGTTATAAGGATTGAATTTCTCTCAATATTTGGTAACCAATCGAAATTATCATTAGTCCTGTTCTAAGATGGTATTCACAAGTTAAAAAAAAAAAAATAGCATGGTGAACATGAACTGAATGAAATTGTGGGTAAAAAGATAAAAAAATGAACCATGGAAGGAAGCACATGTATAATTACTAGCTCATGATGATTTTAGGTTAGAAAATTAATTAATTTTGTCATACAATTGTTTTCATTTAATAATTTAAAAAATATCAATCTATATAACTTATTTAGAATTTTATAATTAATATGTAAATGAGAATAATGGAGTAAAGGAAGAAGTAAGTGTATCAAGATTTTAAAACTATTTATATTGAACCACTTAATTGTAAAAATATATATAATATTGGTTAAAATAAGTGAATAAGTAGTATTTGAATATGAACAGGAAATATTAGATGATAGTTTTGTAATTAACTTAAAAAATATATTTATACAATTATTATTCTTAGAATGTACACTATTTGTACAAATAATTATTTATTAAAATTTCATAGTTAAATCTTGTCCTTACTGTACTGTTAATATTTTTGCAAATTTATATGCCAAATTAATATTAATTATTGATTAAATATCATTTATACTTCTAATTTAGACTAAAAAGCACAATTTTTTTAATATATATTATATTATTTTTCAGCTGAAATAACAAAGTAATGTGTGTTGTGTGTAGGAGAGTGGGTGATGGGTAGAGACAAAACAAGCCCAAAGACAATCCAAACATAAACCAATATATATTTTAACATCCATATCTATCAAGTAAAAGATTAATTTTAACAAAGTATTTAATAAAAAAATTTCCAAAAAAACTAAACTAAGATCGGTAGAGAATATATGATTGTTATCTGAATTATGATTTGTCTTTTTTTGTACACTAAGTTAGACTTATGATTTCTTAATTTTTTTAATAATTGATGTGATATCTTATTTAATAGATAAATTTTAGTAAATAAAATATTATATATTATAATATAAAATAAAGTATGAGACATGAAGTATAAAGGATTAGTTATTTCATTTATTTTAAATTATACTGGAAAGGAAAACTAAGACACAAAACAATTTCATAAATAAAGCTTAAATATGAAACAATTGTACAAAAAATTGTTCATAGAGCAAATAATTTCAAAGCAACAGTTCATCAATAGGTGCTTGAATGACAAAAAGAAATAAAATCTAGTCTAAATGGCTGCATCTCCACTATTCACATCTGCTCACACCAAGTATTTGGTGATCATTGCAAAAAGAAAAGTCAAACATGAAATAAACACGCAAAAAAAGTGTAAGCTAGAGAAAAAGAATTTTGATATACATATGTGCAAACAATTTATAAGCCAGTAAAAAGAGTAAGCACACCCAACATATGATAGCAAACAATCAAAGACCCTATAACTATCCAGATACAAGTAATGAAATCTGATTCATTGGTTGCTTGCCCTTGTGGTGGCCTCTACCGCTCTGCAGAGCCATTGCCAATGAGTTTCACCCTACCACGCACAAGGTTAGTCCATGATCATCTAAGGCCATTATCTTGCCAAAAACTATGACTTTCTGCTACTCTCACCACTTGAGTCAGTCTACTCTATGTGAGTCTGACTGATTCATTCATAGCTCATACCATATACATATTCTCAGGCATCCATTATCATTTCATACCAAGTATAGAAAAATTTCAGTCTCATTATATCACATAAAATATACACGGCATCATACTTCATGCTTTAAGGTAAATCACTCAATCATGGAAATAAACATCCTTGCACCAGTCTTGCTCAAGCTAGCAACATTCGCTTAAGCGACAGAAGTGTTCTAGCTTAAGCTAGGCATTCTCGCCTGGGCAAGAGCTCAAACAGTGGACATTGTGAGGTTCTGCATGCGAATTCTCGCTTAAGCAAGACCTCCTCACCTGGACGAGATTGCTCTGCTCAAACTTAGAGCTTGTCGCTCAACTCGACTAGAAACCTGGGTGAGTTTTCTGCTATTCTCGCCTAGGCGAGAGTTGCTCGCTTGGGCGAAAACAATAGACTTCTCACCTGCTCACACATGCAAACTCAGATCTCCAATTCAAACAAACATGCAATCAACTCCATTCCATACAATCATTAATCCAATATATTTCAACATTAAATCTCAAGAGAAAATCACTTTTAAGAGCTTTTGAATTCTAGCTTCTCTTACCTTGATTGAGAGCTAAACTTAACTTAAGGACGAGAGAGCCCTTAGTGGAAAAACACCTGGACTTATAACAACTTAAGGAGCTGGAAACAGAACACAGGGAATGAAAATGAGACAATGACAGTGATGAACGTGAAACCAGAGCTTACCAACAAAAACAAAAACAGATAAAAACTTCTTTGGTTTTGAGATCTACTTACGCGGAGGGAGAGAGTTTGGTTGACTCAAAAGAGAATCTTGTTGTACCCTAACTCAGCTTGTGATTCACAGGAATGAAAACATATTTTTGAGTGAGTGATGTAAAAAGAAAGAATGGTTGAGTGAAAAAAACTAAGGAACTTTTTCTGGAATTGAAAAGAAAAAAAAAAAAAACGATAAGTGACTTGGGCCTTATCACTGGGCCTTACCTAACTCATGAAATAAAATTGGGTCTCACAAATTATATCTATGGTTTCTTGCTTTTTGTTTCCTGCAGTAGTACATTTCCCCACAAAAATGACCTAGATAATATACTTTGCATAATATTTACATATCTACCATGTTTTTTAAAACGTTCAGAATTCGGTTTTTGAGAGTCGAATTCTCACCTTTATATAAAATTAATCACGTTTGAAAATAAGAATCCGATTTCCGAAGAACCAAATTCTGAACTAAAATTTTTATCTTTTAGTTTTTCGATTTTTTTAAAAATTGGATGGAAAAATTCAAAAATTAGTATTTTTTATTTGTCAATTTTTTTATAAGAGAAGTATAACAAAAAAATGTAGGAATTATATAACTAAAAATGTATAATTATATTGTGAAAAAAATTAGAATTAATGATTATTTTGTGTTGTTGAAATATTATAAATTGGAATTATATGTCAAATAAATTAATTTCATTTTTATTTTTATTAAAATTATAGGATTCGTTGTGTGGTTTATATATTTTTACAATATATTCTTGTTATAGATTAATGATATATGAAGGTCAAAATTCGACTTCCCAAGAGCGATTTTTTTTTTAGTGTAACACACTTTTCCACAAAAATACATGGATAGCACACTGAGAGTTTTATTTGTTTTATTTAATAATGTAGCACGATTTTCATTTTAGTTCAGAATTCAGTTCTCAGAAAACTGAATTTTGAACATAAATAGTTATTTTTTTTTGTCTCGAAACCATTCAGAATTTGGTTCCCGGAAATCGAATTTTAAGATTTAGAATATATCTCACAAATTTTATTCAATCTGTATATTTAACAATTTTTTTTCAATTAATAGTACTACTATTATTGATTTATGTTATTGGTCTTTTTAATATATAAAATATTTAACAAAAACATAAAATATCATATTTCCAAAACATTACGTTTGCAATAAATAGATTTCACAACTGTTTTTTTAATTACATATATGAATACTATTATAATTACAAGTTACAATTTTTAGTCAATATTTCAAATTATTTAAATATTTTTCTCTTACTATTAATTTTATTAAATAATTAATTAACATTAATAATACCATTAATACTATAAATTAGTAATATTATTTATTATTAACATCATTACTTATTATTAATAATTAACAATAAATATTGTCACTATTAATAATTCTTTTAATAATTAACAAAAAAAAAATGTAGCAACATTTGAAATAATTATGCCGTTAAATCCAAGTTGTCCAAATCTCTTAGATATTTCTGTTTTTTCATGCTGTGTTCATGTTACATATATGTGATGTCATAATTTTGGTCTTACATTACACGTGTTTTCAAAATCATGTGTCACAATTAAAAAAAACAAATTAAAACAAATTCCGATCTTTGTTAAATAAATAATATATATATATATATATATATATATATATATATATATATATATATATATTTACTGTATGGCCTACTGTTTGTCTCTGGTTTATCTGATCAATGGCGGTAACCTCATCCATGACAGTCAATAGGTCATACAGTACACATATAATTATTGGTAATTATATTTATTAAAATGTATTATCTTATTAAAGTTATATAACGATAATGTCAAATTTTAATGGGTTAATAATACCCATAAGACCTAACCATGGAAACTCAATTTTCATTGTTTTGAAGTAAGTTGAAGCAAAAGTGTGAACACTCAGAAAGAGACAAACATGGTAAAAGAAAGTGTACAGTGTCCAATGTTTGTGAACTCACGAGCGTGTGTACAAGTGTTGGTGAATTCAAGGTGTAGATTTGTATTTTGCTTTTCATGAATTGAATTTTTTGAACACAAAAATGATGACATTGTACACAAGGGGCAGAATTAAAGCCAATATGGCTTGCTGGGAAAGTGAAACACTTCTACTCTCACTGCTTCCAAAATTCTTCTTCTTCTTCTTCTTTTGTGGACAACACAGGAAAGCCATTGAAATCTTCTCTTCTTTCTCTGCTTTCAAGATTGCTCTTCCAATCACACTTTTGTACTCTCCTCCACTCAACATCTGTAACCAAACAACATCAAAATCAAAATCCTCTGCAATTGACATGTTTCATTCTACAATAACAAATATCGCAACGATATTTTGAAAAATTAATACTTTTGATAATTTAGTAGTTAAAAAATCATTTTCCTGATCAAACCGACCTGAATTTGATCTCCTGCTGTTACTATAAGGGCACCTGGGTGAGGGAAGAAAGAGAGCCAACTTTTCTTGGAGTAAACATGAAACTGTGAAGAGCCATTGCAAAGATGGAAGCACAATGAATGAGAGTAATCGGTTCCCCTGATCAGCATTCTAATCACATCGTATTTCAAGGAATTAGCCCATGCATCCTTAGTATTATCACCACCATGTTTATAAATGCAACAAACATTCCCTTTCTCATTCCCACCCTCAAATTCTGCACTCTTCTTTTTCAGTATCACACCCAACATTTTCATACCCACCATCTCTATGCGTGACATAAGCTTTTCCATCTTTTCACTGCAAGTTCACACAGATTCAAAGCTTTAGTAATCAAGTTAATGGTGTTATTCAAAATCTTTCAATTGTTTTCTCTTTTGCAATTTAAGTTAATTGGACTAGTTTGTGAACACTAATTTTTTTTTATTAATTAGAGTAGTAACCTGAAATTTGGATATCCAATGGGCCAAATTCCCTCCATTTTCGACTTCAATTCCTCCTCATTGCACCACACGAATTCCTCACTACCTTCTTCTTCCTCCTCTCCGGCGTGATACTCCTCGAACCCCCACGGCTTCTCCGGCGACCTAGTCGCTGCTGCACGTTTAGCGTGCGGCACCTGGAACACTCTGGCGGCGTCCGCGGCGGCGGAGTCCACCAGCTGCGACGGAATCCCGTGGTTTAGCAGCTGGAAGCATCCGATCCTGGCGAGGGAGTCGGAAACGACGTCGCGGAGAGCGTCGTCGCGGTGGAAGCAGAGCGACACGAAGTCGACCTCGGGAGGCGCGTCGAGGTGGTTCTGCTTGGGGAAGATCTTGTCCGGCAGGACCAGATCGGGGACGCGGAGCGAGGCCTCTAGAAACTCGGTCAAAACGTCGTCGTTGGTGACGGTGGATCTCCGGCCGGATGCCACCGGAGATGGCGGCGGCGCGCGGAAATCGACGGGGATTTCCGGCATGGGCGAAAACGGCGATAGCATTAATTAGCGAATGGATTAATTAAGAGGGATAGTGAGAGTGAGAGTGGTTATTTGAAAGGAACAAACGAAGGTTTTTTGGTGGGAAAGCGAAGGGAAAAAGGTCCAGCGATGATAGCGTGTCCCTTCTACCGCCGACACTGGTTCCGGGAATCATAACGACGTCGTTTCTTTTTCCTTTTTCTCGTTTTGCTTTTTGCTCACTGCTTCTCTTCCTTTACTTTACAGCCCTGTTTCCAGTGTGTTCCTCATCATTTCACTTCACACACAAAAAACCAATAATAACATCAAACAACAAATATGATTGCTTCTTTTCTTGTGGGGGCTTTCTGTGTCAGTACCATAATGTTTGTTTCTTCGTGAAAAAACATGAACATAGATTCCTGTATTTCCACTACCATTGCATAAAGTTTAAATCAACATCATCCTAGATTTTGTTCAGTGTAAAACTTTTATAATTATTTGTCTTTTTTTCGTGGTTAAGCATTTTGCACCTCGAAATTTATATTTATGTGTTCTTCCGGTAATTTTTAAATTTGTTCGTTGTCGTGGTATTTAAGCTATGTTTGTAAAGTGTTAGTTAGAGAAAAAGAAAAAAGAAAAGGTTGAATTGTTGATGGTCGGAGAATAGTTGAACGAATCTCAGAATTAGAATTGAGTGATGGACGATGAAGAGATACCAAAAAAGGTGAAACAGAAAGCAAAATCTCCCTAATCCAATGCTAAAAGTGATGCTGCATCGATCAATCATCGAAATCTAAAGAAACACCGACTAAGTTGTGGATTCAGAGGCCCATGACGACAACTTGAATTCGGCCCAGGTTGAATGGGCTACAATAGAATTGACCCAGGTTTAAAAAGACTGATACCAAACGAAGTTTCAGCTTCCATTAATTTCAAAGAAATTTCTTCCTGCACCCTATGTTTTCCTTTACTACACCCCATACTTTTTTTAAAATTCTAATTATAGTCCTACTAAAATTGTACTTCTGATTTGTACAATGCATAGATATTTTAAATTATATAACATAAATTTTAAAATTTAAATTTTACATAAATTTTCTGATTATAAAATTTAGAATGTAGATTTTCACTCCAAATTGTATAATCATTAAATTAAATTAATAAAAAAAGTCCATGAGAGGGACGGATACCAAAGATGTCTGGGAGGCTTTTGATAGAAGATGACAAATGGGTTTTAGCCGCCGTTTTTCAACCCACTAAAGTTTGATTTTTTTAAACTAAAAATTAAAATTAAAATTATTTAAATATTAATTTTTTTATCGTATTATTTAAATAATATAAATATATAAGAATATTATTATTTAAATTATTAACACGAATAAATTAAACTCTAATGATTAATTGTAATAAAGTAATTTAAAACATAAAAATAATAGTTATTTTAATTTGTTTGATTAAAGATATTAATTAATTTATTAATTTTAATTTAAAAATATTTATATGATTATATATATATATATATATATATATATATATATATATATAAACTTTAAAAATATATAATTTATAACAAGAAAAAAGAAAAAAAAACTTTATGGGCTGAATCCTTTGAGAAGACAAATTGATCCGTTTATTCATCCTTAGTTAGTGGTTGTAAGTTTCTAATTTTTAGAAGTTATGTTCATGTTTTAGTTTTCTAAAATTAGTTTTTTGTTTAAAATATGTTTCTTGTTCTAGTTTATAGATTCAAAACAAAATGTTTTAATCGGTCTTAAAAATAGCTTAATGATTTGTTTGTATGATACTATCACTATTTTTAAAAGTACTTCTCAAAACTACAAACAAAAAACCATCATGTGCAATTTAACATATTCTGGTCTGCCAAAGATATTTATGGTAGACTCTTACAATAATAATGTATATTTTGTCTTGGTTGCAACCAGATTCAAGGTAGAAAGATCAATTCTAATTTGTTGGAAAAGAAATTTTATGTATATTAGGTTTCAATTGTTTATGGAACCAAGACAATAATTGTTGAATATGTCTCGATTTTTATTTGAGGTAGAAAAATAATTTTTTTTTTGTCTCAATTGTATATGCATTGATTCTTAAACTGGGATCAAATGGTCAAAATAACCGTGACAGAAAACTTTTTTTTATCAGTGTTTATGTATTTTTAATTTTTGTGTTTTATGTGCACGTTTACACCAACCATTTGTCGTATGCTTATTGATACCTTTTATATTTCTAGGGTTTTATTCATAAAATGAGTTAAACATGCACATTAATTTTTGGCTAACAATTGTCTTTTCTTGTTCTTATAGTTTATTCATAAACACCTTTATGTTTTATATTGTAAGCCACCCTAATTAGTATCATAACTATCATGAGTAAAATAAAAAAAATTTCATAACTGTTTCCTACAATAGCAATATTATACTCCAGCTTGCACGAATTATTTGCACATACAGTAATAAATTTAATTTTTTTAAAGAGAAAGCAGAAAGATTCAATGCATTGGCCTAATAATTTACAGAAAAGCATAAGTGTTTGTAATCCATGCCATTAAAAAATAATAAAAATACGAAACTTTGTCTTCTTGGTAGGCTATGGATTCTTGTCCTTTTTCTTCCTTTTTCTTAATGGAGGCTCAATTAAGTACATCTTTTTCAAAAGAAGTCCAACTTTAATGAAATGCAGGAAAAATTTCAAAAAGATCAATGTTTTTAAAAACATCACATTTGGTGTAGGATAGTAATGTTTCACCTCCCAGGAAAAGAGGATTTGTATCATGTGTAAAATTACCTTATTAGTCACTTCCAAGATCGACATTATTTGCAATTCATACGTTTCAATCAAAGACGAATCATGTATAATATTATACAAGTGAATTTTAAGCTTACCTCAACCCCACAAAATTGATTTGCAAGATGAAGAGTGCATCCATTTATATATTGTGAATTGATTTTATCTCTAGTCGATATGAGACTTTCAACACACCCCTTAAGTCGAGGTATATTTAGTGACCCGATATCGGATGGAACAGAATGTCCAAGAAAGTTTGCTAGGATATGCTCTAACTTGGCTCTGATACCATGTTAGAAGTAAATTTTAAGTTTAACTCAATCCCACAAAACTGGCTTGTAAGGTAAGGATTGCATTCACTTATATATTGTGAATTGGTCTTATCTTTAGTCGATATAAGACTTCCAACACCATACAGTTGAAAATGGTCTTTAGAAAATTTAAGAAAAACAAAAACAAAAATATCAGGAACAGAAAAGTTATGTCATCGTTACAACATTGTCTTCTGTAACATTTTCTGAGTTACAGTGACTACTATGTCTATGTCCAATTAACTTTAAATCCAAATCTGTTTTCATCATATTCACAAGTTTCATATTCACAAGTTGCAAGTTTTATGCAAATTGACAAGTCGTCAATTCAATGATGCTTGGAATTGGAGATTCCTTAGTCTCTGTGTTCTCCATTTGTCTTGTGTTACACTTACGTGTTTTAGTTTATTTTAAAAGTATTTAATATGCTATTGAAAATAAACAAAGATATTTATTTTCAATTAATAATATTTTATTGATGGGTGTCTTGCTTGAATGCTTAAGTAAACTCAAACTTATATTTTAAACTTGAGTAATATATTTAATAAATATATTTTATATGGATAATGACATTTTGACTATTTTTTTTACTCATCTTTGATCAATCACTTTAATCATCATTTAATTATCCATTTTGATTGTTTTTAATGATGTAATGTGATGGTTGAAATGATAGGTTAAAAGTAGATAAAAAAATGGATCAAAATATCATTATATACATATCGAATGTGAATTAGAGATTAATGATGGACCGGTAGCAGTTAGATAAAGTGACGCAACAAGTATAACAAATTACAAATCTCATTAGGATAAATTTTTTAAATAATTTAAATACAATTTTAAGAAATGAATTTTAAGTGTAACTCAACTTTACAAATTCTGACTTTAAAAATGAGATTTCATTAATCTCTGATTGATATAGAATCTCTAACACAAAAATAATTTATTTTATTAAATAAAATTAATAATATAAAAAAAAGTTTTTTAATAACTAAATTTTGACAAATTTTTTTCACAGTCTGAAATGACATTTTTTAAATAATTTTTCATTTTCTTGTTTTTTATATACTAAAACTACTTAAAAATATAATCTCAGATCGTAAGAAACTATTGTTAAAATTTAATCGTCAAAATATCGACGTATATATTCTACACATGAGAGAGCATCGTTAGTAAGTATAGTTGTAGGTGATAGTTAGAAAGTGACAAAAGTAGCATGTTTGAATAGTTGACATGTATGACATAACCCAGAAAAAAGACATACGAAAAAACAATTGCTTGAGAAAAATGTGGAGAAGAAGAAGTCACGAGTTTTGAAGTTTGAAGCAGAAGGTACACAATAACAAAGACTTTGAATTTCATTTCTAGGGTTCTTCGAGAGTGGAAAAGAGGGGATAGTTTGTTCATCCAACTCCTACTTTTTTTTATATTTCAAGTCTCAACTCTGAACCACAAAATTAACAGATCATTTTCGCCACTCACCAACCCTTTTCTAGGGTTTCCTCCAATGGAGTAACTCAATTTAAACTTTTAATTTGACCAAAATTATCACTCTCGTCTTTCTATAATACCCCAAATGTATTTTATAATTCATTTATTTACGTTAGTTTAGTTTGTTAGGAATATTAAATAGAAATGAAAAAGTTAAACATCACTAAAGAAAAAGATTCAAAAATTTATTATCTTAAATTTTTGAATTGAAAGTAATGTCAAATTCTTATGTTAATTTAACTTGTATATTTTATTTGTGTTGAATATTTCTTAAAAATCCAAATCCAATCAATAATAATATCGACATGTGAGTTTTTTTATATAAGTTTAAATTAGGTCTCGTTGTCATTAAATTTCTCATTTAACATTGTGTAGGATTATGTGTTTAATATGATTAAGTCTTTATTTCAACAAGATACTTAAATTTAAGATTTTAAAATTATAAATAAATTAAACTTTTCTTTTTCATTTAAATTTTTTTACAAATAAACCTGCAAGCTACCATTACAAGAGACAGATTTACACATAATTCTGAACCACAGAATTTAAAATCACAACTTTCTCATCCTTACATGCATTCTACCAACCATCTTTAGAAAGAAATTAGATACAACAAAGGGAAAGGGAGTATATAGTGTTTTTCTATGACTTTTTAGACACTATTCCGTTATTTATCCATATATCTATATATAAAAAAAGATATTTTTTTGGTGTCCATATTTTTTCAGTCTTACCCTTTAAATAGATTTTTTAAAATTAAAATTATTATTTATATTAAATTTTATAATTATAATAATAACATATTATTATTTATTATATAAAAAAAGTAAATACAACGCATATGTTTTCACAATATCATATTATATATATATATATATATATATATATATATATATATATATATATATATATATATATATATAAAAAATTTAT
>Ga0214543_1002435_pt1 | contig 36536 bp, 20 predicted proteins | sample CNSS2metaG_FD_160094 | JGI IMG/M metagenome (GOLD analysis project Ga0214543, IMG submission 160094) | Root nodule microbial communities from cowpea collected in UCLA plant growth center, Los Angeles, California, USA - CNSS2 | ecosystem: Host-associated > Plants > Roots > Nodule | place: USA... | reverse complement strand
CTTTCTATTTATAATTATATATATATATATATATATATATATATATATATATATATATATATATATATATATATGTATGTATGAGTCAATATTTTTAATTGTCTCCAAAGCAACTAGATCTTTAATTATGTTTGGATGAACCAATTTAAGAGAATAATTAATTTATTTGGAGAATTTAAACCTTTTTGAAGTAAAATGATTTTGTTTGAATGATGAGAATTAAAAGAAAATTGAAATTGAGGAATTTAAAAAAAATCAAATAACTAAAATAATAAAATTTGAAATTCACTCTAAAAAGAAGAAAATAGAAATTTCACAAGTTGTAAAATTTCTCATTGGTCATGATAAAAATAGGTCAGGGCTGAGTCGACCAGAAATATGGTTCGGGATAACTTGGCCAAATTCGGCCAAATTTTGAGTCGGGGTCGTCTCGACCGAGTTTGACCAAATATTTAGCAAGGGCCAACTTGATTGAATTTGGTCGGAGTCAACTCGATCGAAATTCTATTGAAGCCAACATGATCGAAATTTGGTTGAAGACGAGTACGGCCAAATTTTGTCCGGACCGACTTGACCTAATTCGGTTGGAGCTACCGACCGAAATTCGACAAGGACTGACTTGATCAAATTCGGTCAAATTTTTCCAAGCTGATCCCAACTGAAATTCAGTCGAGTCAACCTTGTCTGAAGTTGGGCTGCATTCCCCATGTTGACCTCGGATGAAATTCAGTCGAATTAAGTCATCCTCGAAAAATAAATTTGGCCGAATGCAACCAAAGTTGAACTTGGCTGAAATTTAGCTGAATTTTGCCAAGTCAGACATGTCTGAAATTTGGCCAAATTTGTCTAAGTTAACCTTAGCCGGTTTAATTCAACAGAGTCAACTTTGGCCAAATTTGACTGAATCGACCTTGATCAAATTTTTTTCCAATTTTTACCTAGTCAGCCTAGAGAAATTCAATAAAATTTGGCCGAGACGACCCCATTTGAAATTCTGCCAAATTTGGTAAAGTTGACCTCGACCGAAATTTTGCAAAATTTGGTCGAGTTAACCCCGACCAAAATTCAGCCCAAACAACATCGTCCAAAATTTGAATGAATTGACCTCATCTGAAATTTGGCAGAATTTAGTTGAGTCAGGCCCAATCAAAATTTGGTCGTTTCTTCCCTGGCCGAAATTCGGTCGAGTTGACCCCGACTGAATGTCGAATTCGATTGAGTCGTCCCCAACAAAAATTGGTTGAATGCGGTAGAGTTGGTCCTGACCAAAATTTGGCAAAATTCAATTGAGTTGGATCTTTTAGAATTTCGGCCAAATTTGACTGAGTTGATCCCGACTTAAATTTTTTCAAATTGGATTGACTTTCTGCTGGTAGAAATTTGGCCGAATTTCGTCGAGTCGAGCTGATAAAAATTTGATCGAATTTAAATATTTTTAGTTGGTTAATGTATTTTTTAAATTTAATTTTAAATTTTTATATATTAAAATAAATATTGTTAAAATGAAAGTTTATCTCATAAGAGAAATTCAATTATTTTATCCAAAGAAGAAATTAAAATATAAGATATTTTAACTATTCTATTCAAACAGATTATTTAGAAAATTAATAAATTCAATTATAAGGAATTTCAAAGAAAATACATTTCGATTTCTTAAAATTATTAGTATGTTTCATCCAAAGACAAAATTGAGGTTTAGGTAGAGAAGAGAATAGACCTTTTCACAACCCTAACCTGCGTTTGGAATATAAAATTTTGTCTAAAAATGAAAGACAAGTTTTACTTTAACATTTATTTATACACTAGCAATCATCGTTAAAATCTATTATTATTCTAAGACCATTTGAACAACTTCTAATTAGCAAAAGAAATGTGAGAATAATGTTAATATAAATAGGGTCTATAGGTTAATCTTGTAATTAAGCTGTATTGATTATGATAGGCTTATCTATACTGTCAAAATATTGTTTATTAACGCGTGATCTTAATTAAGGAGAAGGGTCTTAATAGCCACTTAATTATGATTATTTGGGCCAATAATGTCTAATTAGACAACAATTATATATTTATTTATTTATACAAAACCAGGTATTTATGTTTTTTTTACAAATTAAAAATAAAAAGTTAAACAATTTCATGTTAACTTCGATACTTAAGTATTCAATATATAAATCATTTGTCCAACTTGATTTAAAGAAAAATTAGCAAAGTTTAAGAAAGAACACACATAATTCATACTAAATAAAGATGATTTTATTCTTAAAGTTGATATAAAATATAGTTATAAAAAATTTAAGTTCCACAACTACCCCCAGGTCCTCCAAATTGGAGAACAATTCCGGCATCCCCTCCTTGATGTCCAAAGAAATGAACATCATAACAGTTAGTGGCATCACTGTAAGATACAATTTGATTAGATTTAGGTCCATAGATGTCTCCTGAATCATCTTCAATGGTTGCTGATCTAAAATAGCATGCATGGGAACTTTTTCCATCGGGAAAATGTCCAGATCCCATTTCAGGACTCGTATCACCAACATTAGCTCTTGTTCTCCCGCCCCATCCTACTATACTTGCTGAATCCAAGTTCGAGAATAATTTTGCTGGATAATAACCGATGTTTTTACCTCCAACGGTTAACCACCAATTTTTTGTATGTGGATCCTGAAAGAAAACACACATCACCTTTTGTGAATAACCTATCATACTCGTATTTATATCTATATTCATATCCACTAACGAATACACAGGCGTTGTCGCGTCTGTGTATTCGTATTTTTTAATTTTCAAGAAAATTAAGATCAACAACAAATATATAATTTTTAAAATAGTTGCTAAATATAAAATTATAAAAAAATAAGATATGTAAAAAGAAAATTTAAATGATGATTTAAAATAAAAGAGATTTGTAGAAAAATGATTAAAAGTAAATTATTTATAAAATAAATAATTTTTAAAATAACTAAGAGTAAAACAGGTATTATGAAATGTGGACAGAAAAAGAGAAATCTCCTTTATTGTTATAGATAGATATCTATATATATTTAATACTTATATTCAATTCTAATACTGAAATTTAAAAACATAACAATTGGTTAATTTTTAAATTAAATTAAAATATTTAGTATCTGTATTTTGTAAAAGTTAATGTAAAAGAATTTTTCTAAGAAACGATATTTGAAGATCATATTTTATTTTATTACATATAGAACTTTTTTTTTATCACATTGAAAAACACTTTGGAAAAAGTGTTTTATACAGACTTTTATAAAATTTAAAAACTTAACATTTTATAATTTAACTCAACAAGAGAACATAATTTTTTATAATAATTAAGAAATAAAAAATATATTGAACCTTCATTTACCCGAGTAATAGACATTTGAATATCATAAGTTGGTCCACCATATATAGATATGTTGGAGATATGTGCACCAAGATAATTATATTTGTCAATCTGAAAAAAGCCTGAACATTTAAGATTGTAGCATCCTGTCTTCCCAAAATCATCTGACTGTAATATACAGAAAATGAAAATGAAAAGAAGCTTAATTATAATCTTTTTTAAAAAGAATGAGAAAAGCTAAAATAATAAAGAGAAAAGTCAATAGTACATCTTGGAGTATATTCTCTTCTATGTTTTGTTTTCATAAATTAAGAGAAGTAACAATATATTTTCTTACCGTCCATGTAGAATAAAAGTGGGTATTATAATCATCGTATAATCCTGGATCCACCTGTCATCAAGGTATAAGAATAAATTAGAAACATTTCATGTTCCATTTTATTTTTCTTTTTAAGTTATTTTTGTAAAATTCAACAAATTTGGTATTTTTTCTTGATTATGATAAAATAATTATTTATTTTTATTTTATTTATTTGTATTTGTCTCTAACATAACAAATGTATGTATATAATAAGAAATAAATAGTAGACTAAAAATAATGAATTTAATTAAGTGGTAAGTATTTTTTAAATTTTAGTATTTTTAAATAACTTTTAATAAAATAATTATGTGGTCAATTATTATCTTTATTTTCTCATCTTGAACTTGACCATTAATTTTGTCAAGTTTAGGGATGTTAATAAGACGGGGACAAGTTTCAATATCTCATATACATCTTTAAAGAAAAAATTCATCTTCATTCTCAAATCCAAATCTAACTGTTATAGAAATCTTGTCTCATTCTTATTCTCACCTAACTTGGAGATGTAAATTGATTTATGATAAGCCAAACCACTAGTAAAGAAAGAAAAAAGTGTATAAAGATTATAAAACTAAAGACTAATAATATATATATATATATATATATATATATATATATATATATATATATATTAGATTACTTAATAAATTGAGTATTTTAGTAATTTAAACAGAAACATAAATAAGGACATGATTGCTATTAGAGTAAATATAGTGATAGAGATAAAATAGATATGTACATACACATATCTTGTACCCAATTGAAAAAATTGACTATTATCAATACCAACACTCAATCAATATATATTTCTCGTCATACTGAGATGGGTTTAGACATTAATTAAAGGATGAGTTTATTTATCATCCCAATTCAAGTGACTCTTAAATTAAGAGGATGAGAAAGTTAACTAAGTAGTTAATAAGGATTGGAAAAAGAAGTGACCAATTGACAAATTAATAGAAAGAGATTTAAAAGTATTCAAACTTTTGTTCAAATTTAAGATATAAATTAAAATGAGTTGATTTTGTAGGAAATTGATGAATGAAAAGCATTGTAACTCACATGCCATCCTGCAGAAATTTTGTTGACACCGTTTCCGGATCCATTTTCAACCCAAATATGAGACATAGAGACTTGATTCTTCTTATAAATTCGTGGATTATAAGTGCTAGTAGTTCCACTAACTTGATGATAAGGACCAAAATGTCCGTTCAGAGATACTTCTGCAAGCTACAAATTTCAATAGATTCAAAAGTTAATGAACTTCAAAAATTAAATGTCAAATCATTTTAAAGAACAATAACATATCTTACATGAACACCGGGAATGTTTTTAACCAATATATGAGGATTTAATGATAATTTTTCTTCGTTAAAATTATCTTTTATCGTTCTCTGGATAGGAACCGTTCCTTCTGGACAATTCTCCTCATCATCAAGTCCAAACACGGATTTAATTTGTAAACTATCCACAGTTGTTTTTTTAATTTCAAAGTTGGGTTTTAGCTGCAGATAAAGAAACAAACAAATTAAAAATTTATTAAAAATATAATCAAAGTAAAATTAAAAGTTATAACCAAAACATTAAAATATTATATGTGATCAAAGGTTTTTATTCTATACCTGCAATTTATGGTCTTTTAATAAGGGATGGTTAAAAGCTGGTTGTTTGTAAATGTCAACACAATCAACAATGTCTCCAAATCTTGTCTAAAATAAAAAAGAAAAAAAAATTAAACAAGTAATTTATGAATGTGTGATATCAATAAAAAAAAAAGGAAGTGCATAAAAAAAATTCAAAGATTATAAAATACATGAATAGTCTTGATTGGAGAATTAGTAACGGGATTTGCTTTTATCTCAAACTTTGCATCTTCCTTCGATGTAACTCGAATACCATCAACATAATAACTAATATGAGTAGTCACCAAACAAAAGATAAAGAATAATATATTCATCATCTTTTCTTCAACTCTATTATCGAACAAGAGTACTTGATCATCTATATATACATGTCTAAGGTCATTAAAAATGTTATAAAAGATAATTTAAAATGTATCTTAAAAACTAAAGTCAAATATATTAACATAATAAATTAATTAAAATGTGAAACCTTCTACGTATATTATTATTAAAATGGCAAATGGTATTTATTACATAGTAATTATTTTATTGTTTTACTGTATAATATTTACTGTCCTATATTTTTATTTATGACTCTTTTGCATATCATTTATTAATTTTTGGACAGTTATGATTTTCTCTTCTAAAATTAAATATTTCTATTAATAAGTTTTGATAATATTTCTGAGACATGAGATTAATTAATTAATTTTATTTTCAAAGTTTTTAAAATAAAAGTTGAGATTTTGAAAAATTTTAAGTTGAACGATATAAACAAAATAAATAAATATGCTTGATTTCAAAAATAAATTTTTTAAATTAACTAAAACATATGGAATATTAATAAAATTCAGAAGGTCCTTCAAGAAATAAAAAATAACTGCTTAGAAGAGGTATATAAATATTACAATATTATGTAAGGATTGTGGACCAAAGAGGAGCCGCTCAAGGTTAGGAAAACAATGAAGTTTTTGGACTCTCTGATGAGCACCTATATGATCTATGTATGTGTATTACATATGAAACATATTTAATAATATTTTAATACATTAATTTTAAAAATAATATAAAAGTAATAATATATTATACATTATATATATATATATACTAAAAAATATACAATAATTTTTAAAAAATATAATAAATACATGATTATTTGTTACTGTATAACTTTAAATTAAAATTATATCTATTAAAGTTATTAACATAAGAAATTATAAATTATTATAATTATAAAAATACTGTTATTTTATACGTGAGAGAGTTTATTGACAAATATATGTAAAGTATAGGACCTACTAGATAAGCACACATCTTCTTCTTTACTACTTATATTTTTTATATTATATTATAAAATTAAAAATATATTTAAATTATATTTATAACATTATTAATAATTTATTTATGATTTATTTACATATTATTATTATTTTAATTTCATTATTATTTTTTTAATTGATATGTATATAATATGGGAAATAGTTTTTAAAAAGTAATACAAGAATCATAGGTATATTAATTGTACAATTATTATAAAAATATGTGTGAAAAATATGTATATTAATTAATTTTACAATTTTATTTAACTTATACATTAATTAATTTGTTAATTTATATATTAATTTACATTAAATATATATGTATTGATATATTAATTGTATGTTAATAATAACAGTCATATATATATATATATATATATATATATATATATATATATATTAATTATTTTACATATTGTTATTATTATTTTAGTTTCATTATTAATTCTTTTAATTGATATGTATATAATATGGGAAATATTTTAAAAAAAATTAGGTATATTAATTGTATAATTAATATAAAAAAATATATGTGGATAATATGTATATTAATTGATTTTTCAATTTTATACACATAAGAATCATTAATGTACAATTTTATATATCTTATGATTAATTATACATTAATGTATATAATTTATATATCAATGCACATTTTATATATATATATATATATATATATATATATATAATATGATATATTAATTTTATGTTAATTTATGTAATTAATTGTTTATTAAACATTCATATTCATAATTAATATTATTAATATATAAAGTTTTTATTAAAACTATTAATTGTACATTTTATGTACAATTAATCATAGTATAATTTTATAAAATTGTGAACAATTTAAAAAGATAATTAAAATTTGGGTTAAATATGTTTTTGGTCCCTCAACTTTCAATGAAAATTGGAATTAGTCCATCCTTGAAACTTTGACCCAATTTAGTCCTTCAACTTCAGAATTGCGTGAATTTAGTCATGTCAAACAAAATTTGTTAAGCTTATTTAACGTTTTAAACTAGCATCTGAGATGTTTACACCATTTGACACATTTTTAATTCAATATTAGCTACAAAACTATCATGAAACGTATTTGAAATGTTAAATAAACTTAATAAAATTTGGTTAAAATAATTAAATTCACGCAATTTTGAAGTTGAGAGACTAAATGGGCTAAAGTTTCGAAAAGGGACTAATTATAATTTTTACTAAAAGTTGAGGACAAAAAATATATTTAACCTTTAAAATTTTGATTAAAAAAATAATTTTAAATTACATAAGAATAATAGTTACGTCTTTTAGAAAATTTTAATTATTTTTTATATTTTAGTATTTCATTTAATTAATTAGTATGTATATTGTTTGTATGTATCATAATACTAAATTGATATTTTTTATATAGGTATATGTTACGTGTTTTAAAAGTATATTAATGAATTACAAAAGTATATTCATATTTTTATTAAACTCACGTGTAATTTATAATTTGTTATATTTCTTGGTTATACTATATTTTGTTCACTTCTTTACATGTACTATAATAATACATTATAATTTGTTCTCCATTGTCTATAAATATAAGAATAAATAATTTTAAATATTTAAAATGGTCAAAATAGTTGTTTCGGGAAATGCTTGATAGAGCACGTTGTTATTTGTTTCATTTTTAAGAGTAAAATGTCAAATACTGATAAACAAAGTATGATATTCTCTTCAAATTACAATGCACCTTACTAAAGACACAATATTTTATACAATTTCATTATTCATGTTTAATATTTTTTTTTTGTTTTGAAAAATCCTGTCACAATCTAAATAATTGAAATTCAAATAAATTCAAATATAGTACAAACTATCTAAAATTTGAATTGAAATAAAATAAAATACAGATTTATATCGGGTAAAATAAAACTAATTTGGATTTTATAGATTTAAATTCAAATAATTACATTGTATTACTATACATCCATATTTTGTAAATTAAAGTTTAAGCGTTTATAATTTAGTTTATTAAAGTTTAAAATTAGATATCGATTTGTTAAAGAGGAACCAAATTGTACAATAACAAAAAAAAATAATATTTGATTTGATATATGAAAAAATAAATAAAAGAAAACATTTTAAAGCGAAAATATATATATATATATATATATATATATATTATATATATATATATATATATATATATATATATATATATATATATATATAAAAGATAATATCTCTAGAATTATACACAAAATATCATATACTAATTTTTAATCTTAAAATAAGAAAATAGATTATACACAAAATAAGAAAATTTGGGTAAAGGTTGGAAAATAAAAGACTTAAGTTATATAGACCAAAATAGAATATACTAATTTCGAATCTTAGTTTGTGTTCATTTAGTAGGGTAAATTTGAGAGATAGTGTGAAGATGAATTTATGTTGATTTGAGTGAACGAATATCTATATTTTTTTAGTGGATTTAGAGAGTAAATAAGTGAATTTAGAGATAAATTTTGTAAAAGTTAGTCAATGATATAATTGATGTAATAGATTAAAAAAAAGTTTTAATATATAAAATTTGAAAATTATTAAAATACCCTTGATGGTAAAAATAAAATTAAATGATTATTAGATGAATTACAAATATTAAAATTTAACAATATAGTAATTATAATTAATTATTACACATATTTTTTTTATTATTATTAATTAATTATAAAAATTATTATACATATTATTATATACAAATATATTATTAGTTACTATATATTATTAATTATTATATATATATATATAAATAAATATATTATTAATTATTAATATACATTATTAATTATTATTAGATATATTAACTATTAATAAATTTATTAATATTAATTATTATTATATATTATTTATTATTATTAATTTATTATTATATACATATAACCGATTACATAATAAATATATATATATATATATATATATATATATATATATATAAATAAATAATGTAATCCACTATATATATATAATAAATAATATAATAGTAAATAAACAATATTAATAATAATAATAATATATTATGATTAATAATTATATATAATATAAAAGGGCATAAAAGTAAAGTGAATATAAATTTGTTCAAATATTCACAAAGATGAGTGGATGAATTTTATAAGAGAACGCACAAATCCGTTTTTGTTAATTCACTTAAATTATTCAATGAGAACATAAAAAAAGATTTATATCCATCTTCGTAAACTAGTTTATTGTTATTATCTCTCTTCAAACGAATAGAGCCTCGAACATAAAAAAAAAAATTGGAAAAAAAAAAAAAAAAAAACTCAAGACTTTTCAATTAAAACAATCGACCTACTTTTAGTTTTTGTTGTGAATGGCATAGCTTAGTGAGAGAGGAGGCCCTCGGTCCTCAACTTTTTTTATATATTCATTGATATATAATTTCAAATATCTTTTTTAAAACTTTGATATAATTTTATAATTTTATATATTTTGTATCTTAAAAAAGTTTATACATTTATATAAAAGTTTTAGTATTTTTAATTTTTTTTCATAAATGGTTTTTAGATGTGATTGATTATTATATATTCTTTTAATAATAACATTTCAGAATTTTGATTAGATTACATAAATTAATTTTCAGTTTTAATTTTTTTTAAATAGATAAATTGATGAAAAATAAAAGAATAGATTTATTTTTTATAAGTGATACAAGAGACACTACCATATTATTGATCCGTTAACAAATATCTAAAGGAATAAAGGACAATCCTTTATATATGGGACAATTATACTATGATTTCTATTTTTTTATTCTCATTCTTTATTCTCTGATATGGCTTAGGGTGAATTATTAATTAATATACCATTATCTTTTCTTTTAAAAAAATCAATGATTCATACTAAGTCACGTTTATAAATAAATGATAAAAGTCAAAAAAGAAAGTCATAGTATAATTTTTTTTTTATATATGTGTGGCTTCTTTCATTACAATTACATTAAAGTATATATTATTTTTATTATATTATCGGATAATAATTAAATATATAAATTTTGATGGTATAATTTTTATTCCTAACAAATATCGTTCGAGATGCACCAGCGGTTGTTGTGAAACCTTTAACCATTTAATCATCCTACTAATTTCAATTGTATTTTATCATCTTCGTCTGCAAGCCTTCAAGTTAATAGATTTAGGACAAGCCTGTGAAATAGAAAACTAGGGTTAAGAAATGACAGAGAGGTGAGAGAAAGTCAAGGGAAGATTGAATAAATGAGTTGAGAAAATGAAAAACTCAGGACTGACCGAGAAGAGAAGAATTAAGCAAGAAAGAATTTGTTTATCATTTTTCGATCCGATTTATCAAAAGATCCATCAAATTATCATATTTTAAAGATTTTTTAAAGTTTAAGTATTTTAAGTGTCTAAAATATTTATCTTTTGAGAAATCTACATTACTGGTTTTAATAAGACCCTTTCCTATTAACAAATTTCTCAAATTTCTTTTGGGAAATCTGTTACACATAAAGGAAAAAAATTGTGTCTATATTTAGTTTCAACTATGTAAATATTTTATTTATATATTATATTGTTCAGGGAATGACCAACCTCAACGTGATCGTTTTGATTCTGACTTGATAAAGATTTGTCATAAAACAACTGAGTTTTATTCAAGATTTGTCATGAGTCGAGGTGGCTTCCTAAGATTTTGGGTGAACAAGAAGTCAAGCTAGCATTTGGACCGAGTAAGAAGTCAAGCCAATATTTGGACCGAACATTAATTATAATTAGTAATAAAGATTAAGAAAATAACTACATTGATATGATGTACTATTTTTATTTTAAATCATGTGCTACATATTATTTTGGTAAGACTGAGTGACATCCACTTTATTGGTCCTTCAAGGTTCACTGGACATCCCTTGCTCCAACTGGTCTTCAAGTTTTACGCCTTGCCTACCATATTCATACAAAATGTTTCGGTAAGACCAAGCGACATCCACTTTGTTAGTCCTCAAAGACTCATTGGAAGTCTCTTGTTTCAAATAGTCTTCAAGTTTTATGCTTTGTCGACCGTCTATACAGTTTGAAAAATACTTGCAAAAAACACTTGTTAATTTTTTGGCAAGCATAACAAATCGTACAAATAGTAAAAATGATAAGTCCAAATGTTATTTTTCCGAGGGATTTACATTTATTTAGATAATTATGCTTATTTATTAATTTTAAGCAGTGAATATGAAAATTAATTAATTCAAAACAAATGAACATAACAACGAAGTCTCCACTTTTTTTCTCTGAGCCATATTTCAATTATGTCTTCTTTTTATATTATTATCATCAAAACCTGGTATAACATTGAGAAGCAAGATAACCAAATCTACTATAAAATATTCTCTTAGATTACCATGCTCCTCGCTTCCTCTACCTTTATTTTGAAATTAATTATTATTACTTATGAAATTGTTGTTGAAGTGAAACATTTTCACTATCTTTGAATTCTTCTACAACATATACATCAACATTAAATTTTGATGCAAAGATTGAAGTATACTTTCGACAAGAATTATTTATTTAATTTTGTCACTATATATACATTGTATACCGTCACCACATGTAAGAAATAACTTGTGATTGACTTTTCGAACATTGCACAAGTAATTTCAAACTTAACAGAGTTTGAAATTGGTGTCTTCCTATCTTTTAGTACTTTCTTTTCATTGAATTCCAAATATTTTAAATTTTTTATTTATTAAAAATAGTTTATAAAATACAATAATAAATAACTTCAAATAAATAATTTTTTGATTTCAAGTTTCTTAACTTTAATGCATATTAATGCCTTTTCTTGTTGATATGTTAAAATTTTCTCTCTATCTTTTATTTAGAATAATATATAATTTTGAAATAAATACGTTAAAATAAAATAAAATAGACTGGCAGTTAAGTCTCGTACTAAAAAAATTGAAAAAGAAAGAATAAAGTCAATACAAATGTAACGTGAAATGTAATACATATTAGCCTATTAGGTGATTAGAGTAACTAGCTCAATTTATTCAATTAAAATAATATAGGTTCCTTTTTTTTAACATAATTATCTATTTATTCTTCTTATTCTTTCAATAATTATACATTTATTTATTTATATACATAAAACGAGGTATTTATGTTAGTTTTACACCCTAAAAAGTTAAACAATTTATGTTAACGTCCATAATTAACTATTATACATATAAATCATTTGCAAACTTGATGTAAAGAAAAATTAGCAAAGAAAAGAGAGAAAAACGAATAAATAAATTGTACTTAATAATAAACATGTTTATTCTTAAAGTTGATATAAAACATAATTATAAAAAAAAAAAAATTAATCTCCACAAACACGACCAGGTCCTCCAAACAGGAGAACAGCCCCAAGATACCCTCCTTGATCTCCATAGTAAATAACACCATAACATTTAGTGACGTCACTGAAGGATGAGGTTTGATCAGGTTTAGGTGGAAAAATTTTTCTTGATTCATCTTCAATCAATGCTGATCTAAAATAACATGAATGAGTCATTTTTCTGTCAGGAAAATATCCAGATCCCATTTCAGGACTAGTATTTCCGACATCGGTTCTTGTTCTCCCACCCCATCCTACTACGCTTGCCGATTCAAAGTTCTTGAACAATGCTGCCGGAAAATAACCGATACTTGTCTGTCCGGAACTTAACCACCAACTTTTCGTCATCGGATCCTAAAATAGACATATTCACGTATATGAAAAAATTACTTTACACAAACTTTTACAAAAATAAATTTTTTTATAATAGTTTAAAAATAAAAAATATATTTACCAGAGTAAGAGTAATAGGAATCTCAAAAATTGGTCCACCGTATACAGATATGTTGGACACACGTCCACCAAGGTAGATTTTACGTTTGTCGATCTGAATAAAACCTGGACATCTAACGTTGAAGCATCCGGTCTTCCAAAAATTATCTGTCTATAGTATTAAAAATAGAAAAGGAAGTTTAATTATAATCTTTTTTCATAAAAATGAGAAAAGTGTAAAACAAGAGGTAACAATATCTCTTCTTACCGTCCATGAAGTATAAAAATGAGTTGCATTATCACCGTATAACATTGGATCTACCTGATGTCAAAGAATAAGAATAGTTAGATACATTCTATGATCCCTTTTCTTTTTTCTTTTTAATAAATTTTTCTAGAAGCCAACGATTTAATTGTAATAAAATAATTATTTATTTTTATTTTATTTATTTTTCTTTTCCTTTAACACGACAAATGTATGTATATAATAAGAAACAAATAATAGATAAAAAATTAACAGATTTAATTAATTTTTAAGTACTTAATAAACTTGAGTATTTCTAATTAACTTCTAATAAAAAAATTATTTGACCTATCATTACTCTCATCTTCAAACATGACCATTACTTCGGTAAGTCTTGAAATGGTAACAGGATGTGACGTTTTATTATTTTATACTCATTTTTAAATAAAAAATTTATCTCGGTTTTTATATCTAAATTTAATGGGTATGAAATTTTTGTTTTATCTCTATCTCACAAGATAACCGGTATACATTTATACTCGTGTCCATATCTGTACTGATTTCTTATTATTTTAATATCAATTAGTTATTTTTTTATAAAATAATAATAAATATTGTTAAGAAAATATATTTAGAAATAAACTATATTTGTTTACATTTCAAATTAGAGTACCAAATAAAATTTAATGTAAACCAAAATATTTATTAAGTTTGTAAATGTTAATGAGACAAAGTTGATAAAATTTAAAAATATTTTTAAGAAATTACAAAAACAAAACATATATTCAAATTTAAAAATATTTTAAATGTCTTTATACTCATTTTCTTAAAATTCTAATATATATTTTTTCACAGTAATAAAAATTATAATACACTACTTGAATGAAATAACACAAAAAACAAATATTAAACTGATAAAAATTGAAATTTAGCGTAAATCTTTTGAACTTCAACATATGTTGGATAGTAATAAACAATATTCATGACAATGACATTAAATTATTGTATTATAGTAAATGAATCTTTTTTTATACAATTGTACTAATAGAATTACACATATGACTTATGATAATGAGTTAGAAAATAAAAGTAATTATATAAAAAATATCAAAACAGTGTTCTACATTATAAAAATAAACAACAAATAAAAATATTAAAAAGAAGTAAAAATAATCAAATGTATATCTTAAAAACAATTTAATATACTATTGAATGAAATTTCACTAAGAAAAAAAAATGTTTAATTAAGGGTATAATAAGATGAAAAATATTTTAGAGATCTAACAAAAATTTTCAAATATTAAACTGGTCGAATTGTTGAGAAAAAATGAAAATTGTTAAAAAAAAAAAAAAAAAAAACAAAAAGAGTTCCTAAATTGAAACAAAAATTAAGTATATGATAGTAAATGATAAATTTCTTATTATCTAACAAATGAAGTGTTTATATAAAAGAGTAGAAATATTCAAATATTAGACATACAAAATATTTAATTTTCATATATCATTTGAACATAACTGTATAAAGGTTCTTATTAGAGAGAAGGTATATTAAAGATGTGAATTGATTTCATGGTGCGGCCAAACAATTAGACAAGAGAAAAAAAAATGTGTAGTTAATGAAAGAAAGGTTATAAAACTAACCACTAATAATTATATATATTGTATTACCTAATAAACTATGAATATTTTAGTAATTTAAACGAAAATGAGAATACGAGCGGGAATGAGTATTAGGGTAGGTATAGGGACAAAGACATAATCGATATGTACAAACTCATCTCTATCCTCGTGTCTAATTGAAAAAATCGAGTATTATCCATATTCATATCTAGCCAATTCAGGAATTTTTGATCAAAATAGAGATAAATTTGAATAATACCTAAAAAGGCATATTTATTTGTTATTTATAGTCAAGACACTTCTAAAGAAAGATTGAGAAAGTTGAGTTGACAAAAGATTGGAAGGAAAAGTGACCAATTGATTGATACTAGAAAGAGATTTAAAAGTATTCAAATTTAAGACATAAATTAAAATTACTTTATTTTGTAGGAAAATCATAAATTCAAGTGTTGTAACTCACATGCCATCCTGCAGATATTTTGTTGATACCGTTTCCAGATCCATTCTCAGCCCATAGATGAGCCAAAGATATTTGAGTATTCTTATGAATCTGTGGATTATAAACACTAGTTGTTCCACTCACTTTATAATAAGGACCCGAACGTTTATTGAGAGATACCTCTGCAACCTAACAAAAATCAATATGTTAAAAAAATTAATCAACTTCAAAAATTAAATGTCATATAATTTTAAGGAACAAACGATCAACATTAGATATTAGATAAGATATATTACATGAACACCAGGATTGCTTTTAACCAACATATGATGATTTAACGACAATTTTTCTTCAGTGATATGATCTTTTATTGTTCTCTGAATAGGAACTGTTCCGTCTGGACAAATCTCCTCGTCAAGTCCAAACATGGATTCAATCTCTAAACTATTCCCAGCTGTTTCTTCAATTTCAAAATTGGGTTTTAACTGTAAATAAAGAAACAAACAAATTAATAAATAGTTTATTAAAATGTTATCAAAATTAGATTGAAAGTTAAAGCCAAATAACTGAAATATTATAGAGTTGAAGCTGTTCTATGTCATCAAATGTTTTTATTATATATACCTGTAATTTATGATCTCTTAATAAAGGATGATTAAAAGCTGGTTGTTTGTAAATGTCAACACAATCAACAATGTCTCCAAATTTTGTCTACAAAATCCAATATAAACAAAATTAAATTAGTAATTCATATAATACGATATCAATAAAAGAAAAGGAAATTACATAAAAAATATTCAAAAATTATAAAATACATGAATAGTCTTGATTGGAGAATTAGTAATGGGATTTGCTTTTATCTCAAACTTCACATCTTCCTTTGATGTAACTCGAATACCATCAACATAATAACTAATATGAGTAGTCACCAAACAAAAGATAAAGAATAATATATTTATCATCTTTTATTCAACTCTATTATCTAACAAGAGTACTTGATCATCTATATATACACGTATAAGATGATTAAAAATGTTATAAAAGATAATTTAAAATGTATCTTAAAAACTAAAGTCAAATATATTAACATAATAAATTAATTAAAATGTGAAACCTTCTACATATATTATTATTAAAATCATTTTGTCACTATATGGTATTTATTACATATTAATTATGTTATGGTTTTACTTTATAATATTTAATGTCCTATATTTTTATTTATCGCGCTTGTTGGATATTATTTATTATTTTTGAACAATTATGATTATTTATTTTAAAATTTGAAATTTTTATAATAAGTTTTGAGAATATTTCTGGTACATGAGAAAATTTAATTAATTTTATTTTTAAAGTTTTTAAAATAAAATTTAAGATTTTAAAATTATAAACAAAATAAATAAATATGTTCAGTTTTTTAATTAACTTTTTTAAATTAACTAAAATACATGGAATAATAATAAAATTTAGAACGTCATAATATGACTAGTTACCAAACAAAAGATAAAGAACAATATATCCATCATCTTCTCCTGAACTCTATTATCTAACACGAGAAACTCATGCATGAGTCATGAATTATATATACATGTATAAGGTGATTAAGAATGTTATAAAAGATAATTTACAAGTTGTATGAAACCTTCTACATATATTATTATTATTATTATCATTATTATTAAAATCGTTAATATTTAATAAATCAAAAGTTCCCATTTCACATTAATTCTAAAATAATTAATATTTAATACCCATTAATATTGTATTTAATATCCATTATATGAATCATTATTTCATACATTAAATTCAAATATAAATACTACAAGAAAACTCAAAAGACGTCATAGGTCATATCATTTTCTCAAATAGAATATCAAAACATTAATACTCCCCTGATTTATCATTAGAGGGTTGAAAAGACCGTGGGTTCAACTTTTTTACTAAAAAAAATATTAACAAATATTTTTTTTATATTAAATGCTTAAAATATTTTTTATTTTCTTCTAAGTAGTTGTCTTTTGAGTTTAGTATCAACAAATTATGTGATTGTTACTTGTATCTTCTTGACTTGACTGTATTACCGAACAACTTTTTCATACTATTTAAACCTCCTTTGACACTTCTACCGTGTTTGGATGAAGCATTTTAACCATTCTAAGATATTGAAATACATTATATTTGAAATTTTTGCAATTAAATATCCTTCATTTCTTAAATAATTTCTTTTGATAGAGTAATTTGAATACCTTACATTTCAATGACTAGTTTGGATAAAACAATTGAATTTCTTTTATGAGAAAAAAATTTCATTTTAACAATATTTATTTTAATATATAAAAATTTGAAACAAATTTAAAAATTATAATTTTCAACTTAAAATATTTAAATTCAGTTAAATTTTGATTGGCTGACTAAACAAAATTTGGCCAAATTTGGTCAAATTTTGGACGGATCTAACTCGATCAAATTTTACCAAATTTTAGTGAGGCCAACTCCACCACACATGGCTAATTTTCGCCGGAAACGACTCAGTCGAATTTGGCCAGGTCGATTCGGCCGAATTTTGATCAAGTTGACCCAAATGAATTCCAGTAAGGGTTAACTTGGCCAAATTAAGCCAAATTTTGATTAGTGCTGACTTAGCTAAATTTTTCCAAATTTTGGTTGGCCTGAATTTGGCCGAATTTCGGATGGCATCATCTAGGTCGAATTCTGTAAAATTTCAATTTAGGACGACTTGACCGAATTCGGCCAAATTTCGGCCTGGGCCAATGGTCACATTCGGCCAAATTTTGGTCCAGACTGACTCAACCAATTTTTCCAAATTTCGGTCGAGGTCAACTCAACCAAATTTGGCCAAATTTCAGACAGGGTGGTCTCAGTTAAATTTTATCTCGGGGCCGACTACGTCAAATTTGGCAAAGATTTTGGTTGAGGCTGATTCGGTTGAATTCGACCAAGGTCTATTCTGCCTTATATGACCACATTTTGGCTTGGGTCAACTCGGTCAAATTTGGCCAAATTTCGAACATGTCTAACTCAGTGGAATTCAGGCCAAGTTGAACTTCAACCGCATTCGACCAAGTTTTTGTTGGGGTCGAATTCGGTCAAATTTTATTTGGGGTCCGCATGACTAAATTCTAACTGAATTTCAATCAAATCAACTCGACCAAATTTGATCAAATTTGATTGAGTTGGCCCTAACCAAATATTTTGCCAAACTCGATTGAATTTGATTAAGTCCATTCCAACCAAAATTTTATCATCTTAAAAATGAAAAATTAATTATTAATACTAATTTTATCATCTTAAAAATAATTTAAATATTTATTATAAAATTAGTGAAAAATACTTAATAATTGAAATTTTTAAAATTTAACTAAATAACTTGTGACAGTTATAAAATTTTAAAAAGTGTTAAATAACAATAAAATATAATATATTTTATGTCAGTTGTACAAGATTATAAGAAAAAGATAGATTTTGTGGTGCCAAATGAATAAAAAGATTTATGTTTGGTTCGGGAAGAGATCATAGACATTTTAAAATGGATGGAAAGAGAGTCTATTTTCATTACATGATTGATTAGATAATCGAAAAGAAAAAATTTGGAGAACTATTCGAAACTTAAAAAAATTACACGAAAACATTATTGAACAGCTCAAAAAAGCCCAAATCCGTTTAAGAAAAATTGAAACGAAGCATGTCTATTTCGATGAATGGTTATTCTGATATAAAACGAAAAAAGTTAAATTTAATTAATTCAACTTATAAGACTTTGAAAAAATTTAAAAATTACAAAAAAGGAAATTGATTTTGAATAACAAAGAGTTATAAATTAAGTTCGACAAGAGTTTTACAATTAGAATTTTGCTTTTATACCAACGCTTAAAATATGTGTTATAAATGTTTTTTATATATGTAATTTTAACCGTTATTTTAATTGTAAAAATTTCATTTATGATTATTTTTAATCTCTAACATTTAAAATTTTAATCGCTAAAAATATTATATATATTTTTAGTATATATGTTATATCCACATATCATAAATATCATTCTAACAATTTTAATTTCTCGAACAACCATAAGTAAAGGCTCATATTCTTTCCTCTTAGTCATATTGCAATTCTCTGTGTTTTTTTTATCATCAAAACCTGGTATAACATGGAGAAGCATGATGACCAAATATACTATATCTAAAATATTCTCTTAGATTTACCATGCTCCTCGCTTCCTTTACCTTTACCTTGAAATTAATTATTGTTGCTTATGAAATTGTTTTCAAGTGAAAGATTTTCACAATCTTTTAATTCTTCTACAACATATACATCAAAATTAAATTTTGATGCAAAGATTGAAGGATACTTTTGACAAGAATTATTTATTTAATTTTGTCACTATATATACATTGTATACCGTCACCACAGGTAAGAAATAATTTGTGATTGATTTTTCGAACATTACATGAGTAATTTCAAACTTAACGCAGAGTTTGAAATTGGTGTCTTCCTATCTTTTAGTGCTTTCTTTTCATCGAATCTCAAATATTTTTAATTGTTTATTTATTAAAAATAGTTTACAAAATACAATATTTAATAGTTTGAAATAAATAATTTATTGTTTTCAACTTTTGTTAACTTTAATGCTTCTTAATATCTTCTCTGGTTGATATGTTTAAATTTTCTCTCTATCTTTTATCTAGAATAATACATAATTTTGAAATAAATACGTTATAAAATAAAAATGAAATATAAAGTATTTGACAGTTAAATCTCTTCACTAAAAAAATTGAAAAAAAAGGAAGAAGAATATAAAGTCAACACTAAAAAGTGTAACGTGAAATGTAGTAACTTTTTATAATATATATAAGGCTATTAGTAACTAGCTCATTTTATTCAATTAAAATAAATATATAATTTTTTTAACATATTTGTCTATGTATTCTTCTTATTCTTCCAATGATTATATATTTATTTGTATATATACAAAACTAGATATTTAATATTTATGTTGTTTTTACACATTAAAAAGTTAAACAATTTCATGTTAGCTTCGATATAATCAACTATTATATATAAGTTGAACTTGATTTAAAGAAAAAAGTTAAATATCTTTTTGGTTTTAAAGTTTCAGTAAATTTTGGAATTGGTCTTTCTTTGAAATTTTTGACCCATTTAGTCATTCATCCTTAGAAATGTATAGATTTAATCCTTTTAACCAAATTTTGCTAAATTTATCTAACATTTCAAGCGCATTTCATAATAGTATTTGAATTGTTTACATCGTTAGACCCATTTTCACTTAAATGTTAACTTAAATATTATTATAAAACGTGTTTGAAACTTCAAATAAATTTAACAAAATTTGATTAAAATGACTAAATCCACGCATTTCTAGAGATGAAGGATTAAATTAGTTAAAAATTTCGATGAGAAACTAATTCCAAATTTTACTGAAACTTGAGGAATCAAAAACATATTTAACCCAAAGAAAAATTACCAAGATAAGAAGAGAGAAGAACAGAGAAACAAAAATTGTACTAAATAGAAATGTTATTATTCTTAAAGATGATATAAAAGATAATTATAAAGAAGATTAATTTTCACAATCACCCCCGGGTCCTCCAAATTGGACAACACTTCCAAAATCCCCTCCTTGGTCTCCATAGTAATCAACACCATAACATTTACTGTTGTCAGTGAAGGATACAGTTTGATCAATTTTAGGTGCAAAATCATTTCTTGATGAATCTTGAATCAACATAGATCTAAAATAGCATGCATGATTACTGATTTTATCAGGAAAATGTCCAGATCCCATTGCAGGACTAGAATGACTAATATCAACCTTTGTTCTTCCACCCCAACCTATTATGTATGCCGAATCCAAATTCTTGAACAACGGTGCTGGAAAATAACCAATATTTGTAATTCCAGATTTTACCCACCAATTTTTCGTACTTGGATCCTGAAAACATGTGTCACTTTTCGTGAGTAACATACCATACCCATGATGCTGGAAAATAGTTTATTTAGACTTTTACAAAATATAAAAACTAAATATTTTATAATTTAATTTAAAAACAAACATATATTTTTATAATAATTTAGAAATAAAAATATATTTAACCTTTATTTACCTGTGTAATAGAAATGGAAAGCTCAAAAGTTTGTCCACCGTATGTAGAAACACGGGAAAAAGGTCCACCAAGGTAAATATTTTTGTTAACTTGAACAAAACCTGGACATTTAAGGTTATAGCACCCTGTCTTTATGTAATTATCTGCCTGTATTATACAAAAATTGAAAGAAAGGTTAAGTATTTTCTATCATAGAAATGAGAAAAGCTAAGACAATAAAGAGAAAAGAGAATATTATATTCTCTTCTTGTTTAGTTTCTATATATAAATTAAAGTAAAACAAGATGTATTGCTATCTTTTCTTACCGTCCATGTAATATAGAGACGGGTTGCAGGATCATTACCATATAATTCTGGATGCACCTGATGTCACAGTAAAGGAATAATTAGAAACTTCTTATGTTCATTTTTTCTTTTTGTTTAAAATTATTTTCTAAAAACCAACAACTATGATATGTTTTCTTGATTATAATAAATAAATAATTAAAATCTAAATAATTAAACACAAGGTTCACTTAATTAAAAAAATGTTATTCTTTTATTTTTTTCAGTCAAAATTAAATTGTACTAATTAAAATTTAAATAAACTTTAATACAATCAAAATATAAAACAAAATAAAATAATACAAATTATTTATGCATTGACTAAAAAAAACAACCTAACATGACCCAAATGTAAAGCTTAACTTAATAAAAAATAAATGTATAACCCTTTTATCTGCAGGTTGGTGAACCAGGTTCCAAATGAGTCGGGTCAAAAATCAATCCGTATTGAAATTTGTAAAAGGATTTCAACCTAACCCGATATGAACCCATGATAAACCAGATTGTCTCACGGGTTCTAACCCATTTGACACTTCTACTTGTGACATAACATATGTATATATATGTATACAATAAAAAAAGAAAAATAGATAAAAAAAATAGAATTAATTAATTTTTAATTACCTCAAAAATTTGAATACTTTAAATTAATAAAAAGAAGTATGTGATCCACCTAATCATTTATCTCATCTTTGAATCTTGAATTTGACCATTAATTCGGTCATTCTTTTCTTCAAATTATTCTAATTCAGTCAAATCACTCTTAAATTTTTTGCAAAGAAGAATGACCAATTGATTGATTACTGGAAAGAGATTTAAAAGTATTTAAAATTTTGCTCAAATTTAAAACACAATTTAAAATTATTTAATTTTGTAAGAAAATCATAAATGTAACCATTGTAACTCACATGCCATCCTACTGAGATTTTGTTGAGAGCATCTCCGGAACCTTTCTCGACCCAAATATGAGTCATAGAAATTTGACCTTTTTTACGAATTATAGGATTATAAATACTAGCTGTTCCACTAACTTTATAATAAGGACCAAGACGTGGCCTCGGAGATACTTCTGCAAGCTATAAAATTAAATATGTCAAATAATTAATCAATTTCAAAAATTAAATACCATGTAACTTTGACGCATAATATTATATAAGATATCTTACATGAATACCAGGGATGCCCTGCATCAATATATGATCATTTGATGAATTTTGTTTTTGAGTGAGATTATCTTTTGTTGATCTACGAATAGGGATTGTTCCTTCTGGACAATTCTCTTCGTCAAGTCCAAACATGACTTCAATTTCTGAACTATTCTCAGTTGTGTTCTCGATTTCAAGGTTGGGTTTCAACTGTAAATAAATAAACAAGCAATTTAAACTTTATTGAAAATTTAATCAAAGTAAGAAAGTTAAAACCAAAGCATTAATATATTATAAAGTTGAACTAATTCTATGTGATCAAATATTTTTATTATATACCTGCAATTTGTGGTATTTTAGCATTGGATGATCAAAAGCTGGTTGTTTGTAAATGTCAACACAATCCACAATATCTCCAAAACTTGTCTATAAAATCCAAAATAAAAAATAAGAATCAAATAATAATTCATAATGTGATATTATGTTCAATAAAAGAAAAAGAAAATATATAAAAAGAAATTCAAATATTGGGAAGTACATGAATAGTTTTGACAGGAGAATTAATACTAAGCTTCACATCTTCCTTCAATCTATCTTCAATAGCACCAACATTATGAATATGATTAGTCACCAAACAAAAGATAAAGAACAATATATTCATCATCGTTTTCGGAACTCTATTATCTAACAAAATGAATTGATGATGTATATATATACATGTATAATAAGGTGGTTAAAAATGTTATTAAAATATTTTGAAAATAATTAAAGTATAAAATATATCTTAAAAACTATAGTCAAATATATTAACATAATAAATTAAATAATATGAGGAACCTACTAATATATTATTATTAAACTCATTTTGTCATTAAGGTCCTGCTAAGAAATTCCTTTATTGATTAAGAACAATTAATATGTATCAGATTTTACAAAAGTCTATAGTTAACTTTGGCATTTAATAAATTTTAATTTTAATAATTATTTATGCAATTTTATTTTATTTAAAGGACAAAAATACCTGTAATTTTATATTATTATCATTTATAATTTATTTGATAAAAGAATTAATTAAATAATAAAATAATTTTAACATAGTTGTATTATTAAAATAATATAATAATAAAATTTAATGTTATCAAAATTTTAACTTTCTATTTTTTTTTAATTACGTAATAAAGTTATTAGTGATTTTTATGTTATTTAATAATCTTGCATTAGTCATTCTCATTATAAAAAAAATATTGTATAGAGTTCTAAATTTAATTTAAATATTAGTGTACTATAGTGATTTTTAATTTTTTTTATAAATCAAATAAATTATCAATTAATATAATATTTATGAATATTTTTGTCCTTTAAATAAAGTAAAACTAAATTAATAATTATTGAAAACAAAATTTATTTTAGAACAATAATATTTTGACAACTAAATTGTGACAATTTTCTTTCGCAATCTAAGATAACATCTTCACATTTTCGAAGTGATTGTGGAATATACATAAATAAAAAATTTAAGAAATGAAAAGTCATTTAAAGATGATACCTCAAGGTTGTAAGAGTGAAAGTTGTTAGAATTTAATAGTTAAAAAATCATTTTCTTTCATTTTATTACATATTTAACTATGAACTTTATGTTTATTAATTATACATTGTCCACAGTTAGTATTATCATTATATGGTATTAATTACATAGTAATCAATTAATTAAAAAATATAATAATAATAATAATTTTTATTATTCTAATAATAAATAATATTGTTGCTATCATTACAGTAATAATAAATAAATTGATCACAACAAAAAAATAATAATTTAAAATTAAATTAAGAAATCAAAAAAGTTAATCATTATAATAATGAATTATAGTAATGGAAAATTATAAAATTAAAAGTTATTTATCACTAAAATATTTACTATTATAATTTTTCATTTATAACGGTAATTATTTTAATAATAAAATTTGTTTCGTTTTATAAATTAGTGTATGTGTGTAAGTGTGTTATAAGAACCTTTTCTATTGGAATTGTTTTTCTTTTCAAGTTCGTTAACTTTAATGCATCTTAATATCTTTCTTTGTTGATATGTTGAAATATTATTTAAAAGAATATATATTTTTTAAATAAATATGTCATAAAATGAAGAATTAAAATTTATTATATAATTATTTATAACATTTAATTAATATTTTAAAGGATTAAAATTTTATTATTAAAAAATAAATTTTAGATGTTAAAAATTTAATTAAAATGTAAATAAATGTTGTCAAAGTTAACAATTTTAATAAATTAAAGTAAGATTTTTGTTAAAAATATTCTTCATAAAAAGTCAATATTAAATATGAAAGAGAGAAAATTTGCTGAAAAAATATTAAAGATGTTCTAAAAAGAAGTAATTGCATTTATTATCCGATTAATGTAAATAATCATTTTAAAATATAGTCAAAGATTAGGATTGGATGAAGAGTATTTCGTTCCACGAATCCCTATCCTATCATGCAATGGAGGATATTGAACAAAAGTGTTGGAGAGTCAAATAATATAATTTTGAAATCATACCATTGGAATAATTTAATTATTAGTATAATGTTTCAGGATATATGAAGAAGTAGAGTCTATTTTGCTTTTATCAATAGTTTCATTTTTATCATTTTTAAAAAATTATTATTATTTTATTCTTTATCAATATATTTTTTTTTGTAAATAATATTAAAAAATAATTTATCGTAATCCAATAAAAAATTGAGACACGTAAGTATTAAAATAAAAATATATTTTAGTCAAGTCACAATTAAAAATTGGTTATGAATACATTATTTATTTTTCTTCTATATTCATAAAGAAATGAATATAGAAAAAGCTCATTAGATAAACATAATGTTTTCATTATCAAGTGAGACAAGAGACAAGAAAATGAGGATAAATGAAAAATGAGAGAAAAAATAATAAATTTGTGTCTAACTTTTATTTTTCTTCAAAAAACAAAAGAAAACATATGAGAACGAGAGATGATTGCAATGTGTGAAAAAAACTCAAAAGACAACAAGAACAAAAATAAAAATTATCTTAATAAATATTTGGTTTAATTATTTTTTTTATTCATGTTTTCGTTTAAAAATATTAAGTTGGTTCTCTAATTTTTTTTAGTCTCAATTTAGTCATGATCTTTTTAAAACTTATGCAATTTGGTCTTTTACAATAAATTTCGTTAAATTTTTTGAAATAGATCAATGACTTTTTTATTAAAATTGAAACTCTTAATATGGATGGTTTGTTTTGTTAGTGTAATTAACATAATTCTATTGTCAATTTTTTGACAAAAACAGATACTAAAAGAGAAATTATACCTAAATATTTTTGTTATTTATTATATTTAATTTTATGTTTTATTATCTATTAACATTAAAGATTGTGTGTTATAAAAGAAATAAAAAGATACACAATTTAATTTTCATCAATTTCTAAAATCTACTAACTACAATTTAAAAAAATTTAATAAATTTCAAATATATTTATTATATAATTAAAAGAAAAATCAAAATTTTGGGGCCACCCCTGCTATATCATGTACTCGAATCACGCAAGGGGTTAGGTTGAAGGAACCTAGGCTTTAATTTTGAAAATATATTGATAAATGTGATTGAATGATATTATATTTGTGTAAATTGTATGTATCTAGTCATTTCTAAGGAAAAGTATCATATTATATAATGTAGTGTATATATTATATGAAATTGTGTTGTGGCTTAGATGATTGATTGGATCTAACTTTATTATTCTTAGTTAGTAATATACGAAGGTAAATTAGGACAATTCTTAGTTACATTATCAATATCTATTTTAAATTAATTAGCAGATAAAACTTGTTATATTATATCTATAAATAAAACCATCGTATCGTTTAAATATTACAAAATTAGCGGATGAATATTTCTGTTTTTAAATCTATTAACTTTAATGCATCTAAATGTCTTTTCTTGTTAATATGTATGTTAAAATTTTCTCTCTATCTTTTATTTAGAATAATATATAATTTTTGAATAAATACGTTATAAATAAAAATGAAATATAAAGTATTTGACAGTTAAATCTATTGACTAAAAAAATTGAAAATAAAAAGTCAACACTAAAAAGTGTAACGTGAAATGTTGTAACTTTTTATAATACGTAAGGCTATTAGTAACCAGCTCATTTTATTCAATTAAAATAAATATATAGTTTTTTTTAAAGTATTTGTGTATGTTGTTTATATATTTATTTACATATACAAAACTATATATTCATGTTGGTTTTACACGCTAAAAAGTTACACAATTCGATGTTAACTTCAATAATTGACTATTATACATAAATCGTTTGACAAACTTGATTTAAAGAAAATTGGTAAGAGAAAAGAGAGAAGAAGAGAGAAAAAATTTTTACTACATAAAAGATGGTTATTCTTAAAGTTGATATAAAACACAATTATTAAATTCCACATTTACCCCCCGGTCCTCCAAATTGAAGAGCACTTCCATAACCTCTTCCTTGGTCTCCATAGTAATTAACACCATAACATTTACTGTTGTCGGTGAAGGATACAGTTTGATCAAGTTTAGGTGCAAAAACTTTTTTTGTTGAATCTTGAATCAACATAGATATAAAATAGCATGCATGGTTACTGATTTTATCAGGAAAATGTCCAGATCCCATTGGAGGACTATCACTCCCTATATCAGCTCTTGTTCTTCCACCCCAACCTACTATCACTGCTGAATTCAAGTCCTTGAACAATGCCGCTGGAAAATAACCAATATTTATATCTTTTGCTCTTAACCACCAATTTTTCGTTCCGGGGTCCTGAAAACACATGTCATTTTGCGTGAGTAACATACCTAGGGTTGTTAAAGTGGATTAGAATCTTTAGATAAATCTGATCCATCATGAGTTCAAATTAAGTTGGGTTGAATTTCTTTTATAAATTTTAGTATGGATTAATTTTTTTACTTGATTTAGCCTACCGAGAATCCAACTCACCGGAGTTGAATCCGACTCACCAACCCACCCACAGATAAAGAGTCACACAATTTTTTTATATTTGGGTTGGGTTGAACCGTTTTTTAGCCAACATTTTGGGTTGACAAATGCAAACCTAATATTTTTGTAATTTTGGTTTATATTTGGGGTTAAACATTATTTTTTATTGTATTTGAACTATATTGAAGTTTATTTAGATTTTAATGATAATTATACTTTAGTTTTTTTTAGGACTAAAGAAAAAAAATTGTATTTTTTTAATTGAGTCAGTGAAACAATTTGTTTAACCTACCAACCCGTCATAGGTCGAGTCAAATTTAATTTTTTTTAACTTGTTAATAAATGAGCCAGATTGGATTGACTCACTAGATGACCAATCCATAATAGACCAAACCGATTCAAATAATCCGTTTTCACAATTCTACATAATCCAAATGCGGCTTTTTTGTATTTTGGAGTCCATTAGAAGTCAAATTTATATAAATGAGTCAAGTTGTCAGGATGGAGGACGACATTGGAAGTGAAGTCGTCCTCCACCGACCGATTTCTTTATTTTATTTTTTTTAAAAAGTAGTGCGTCATCTAACATGACGTTATCTTTTATTTAGAAAAAGTGAAGTCGTCCTCATACTTGACAACTTCACTTTTTTATTTTATTTTTGTTTTTTGTTTTATTTTTAAAATTAATAACCGAAAAAATTTATAAAAAAAAGGAAAAATAACGAAACTGAAAAATTTTAAAAAATGAAAAAAATGAAAACTGAAAAATTAAAAGAAAAGGAAAAATAATGAAAAAAACTGTTATATCTGAAAAAAAAAAAGAAAAAAGAAAAAATCTAAGATATTTATAAAAAAAATAATGAAAAGTGAAAATTTTGAAAAGAAAAATTAAAAAGAGTTAAAACTGAAAACTTTGAAATAAAAAATGAAAAGTGAAGTCGTCATGTTAGAGGACGACTTCACTTTTCAATTCAAACAAAGTCGTCATCTTCAACGATGACATTATTTAAAAAGAAGAAAGACACAAAACAAAATTGGCAAGATGGAGGATGACTTCGACCTGAATGTCGTCCTCCATATAACGACTTGGCTCAATTTAAAAAAAAAAATCAACGAATCCTATTTTACAATTTTATAATTAAAAAAAGTCTGAAATAAAAAAAAAAAAACTCCGAATGCATTTAAGACTCATATTCAATTCTAATTAAACTCAAGGTTAATAACATAACAATTTATTAGATTAAATATATTTTATACATCGAAAAATAGTTTACCTAGACTTTGATAAAATATATAAACTAAATGTTTTATAGTTTAATTAGAAACAAACATATATTTTTATAATAAACAAATAAAAATTATGTTTAATATTGATTTACCTGTGTAATAGCAAGGCGAACCTCATAAGTTGCTCCACCGTATGCAGAAACATTGGAAAAATGTGAACCGATGTACTTATGTCTGTCGATTTGAACAAAACCTGGACATTTAAGGTTGTAGCACCCTGTCCACTTGTAATTATCTGACTGTAGTGTACAAAAATTTGAAAGAAAGCTTAATTATATTCTCTTCATCTTTAGTTTCTGTAAATTAAAGTAATAATATATTTTCTTACCGTCCATGAAATATAAAAACGGGTTGCATAATCATTACCGTATAATGCTGGATACACCTGATATAAGAGTACAGAAATAATTAGAAACTTTTTATGTTCATTTTTTCTTTTTGTTTAAAATTATTTTCTAAAACCAACAAATATGATATGTTTTCTTGATTATAATAAATAAATTTTTCTTTTCTTTTTCTTTGCCTTCAGACATAACATATGTATGTATATAATAAGAAATAAATTAAGACATAAATGGAAACTACTTAATTTTGTAGGAAAATAAAAAATGTAACTATAGTAACTTACGTGCCATCCTGCAGAGATTTTATTGACCTTGTTTTCGTATCCATTCTCAACCCAAATATGAGACATAGAAATTTGACTCGTTTTAGAAATTACAGGATTATAGATGCTAGTTGTTCCACTAACTCTATAATAAGGACCAAAATCTGGTTTCATAGATACTTCTGCAACCTACAAAATTAAATATGTCAAATAATTAATAACTTCAAAAATTAAATATCATATAACTTTGATGTAAATAACATTGTATAAGATATCTTACATGAACACCAATAATGCCTTGCATCAACATATGATCATTTAATGAATTATTTTTTTGAGTGAAATTATCTTTTGTTGATCTAAGAATAGGGATTGTTCCTTCTGGACAATTCTCCTCAACCAGTCCAAACACGAAGTCTCTTTGTGAACTATTCTCGGTTATGTTTTCAATTTCAAAGTTGGGTTTTAGCTGTAAATAAAGAAACAAACAAATTATAAAGTTTACTGAAAATATAATCAAAGTAAGATAGAAAATTAAAATCAAAGCACTGAAATATTATACAGTTTAACTTATTCTATGTCATCAAAGACTTTTATTATATACCTGCAATTTATGATCTTTTAATAAGGGATGATCAAAAGCTGGTTGTTTGTAAATGTCTACACAATCAACTATGTCTCCAAAATTTGTCTATAAAATCCAAAAAAGAATAAAAGAATAAAATTAGTTATTCATAATGTGATATCATGTTCAATCAAAGAAAAAAAAAAGTATATAAAAAAAATATTCAAATATTAAGAAGTACATGAATAGTCTTGACAGGAGAATTAATACTAAGCTTCACATCTTCCTTCAATCTATCTTCAATAGCACCAACATTATGAATATGATTAGTCACCAAACAAAAGATAAAGAACAATATATTCATCATCTTTCCTGAACTCTATTATCTAACAAAATGACTTGATGATGTATATATATATACATGTATAAGGTCATTAAAAATGTTATTAAAATATTTTAAAACGTATAAAATATATCTTAGAAACTATAATAAAATATACTAACATAATAAATTAATTAAAATGATAAACCTTCTAATATATTATTATTAAACTCATTTTGTCACTAAGTCCCTTATTAGTTAAAAATAATTAATATGTATTAAATTTTACAAAAGTTTATAATTAATTTTAATATTAAATAAATTTTAACTTTAATATTATTAATGTAATTTTATATTATTTAAAGGACAAAAGTAGTTATAAATATTATATAATTTTCATCTATAATTAATTTGATGAAAAAAAAGTTAAAAATTAATTAAATAATAAAATAATTTTAACGTTGTAATGTTAAAATAATATAATAAAATTTAATGTCATCAAAAGTTTAATTTTTTATTTAATTTTTAATTACGTAATAAAGTTATTTAGTGATTAATGTATTATTAAATGATACTGCATCAGTCATTTTCATTACAAAAATTTATTGTATAGAGTTCTAAATTTAATTTAAATATTATTGTACTATATTTCTTTAAACTAAAACACTGTTATAATATTCATATTTTTATTATAATTTTATTTAATTATATTACAACTACATTAATATTATTTAATTATTTTAACTTTTATTTTTATGAATCAAATAAATTATTAATCATTATAACACTTATATATATTTTTATCTTTTAACTAATATAAAATTACATTAATACTTATTGGAGGCAGAATTCATTTTATAACACACTTAATTATGAATTTTATGGTCATTGGTTATACATTAATTAGTGTTCATTAATTAGCATTGTCCGTATCATTATACGATATTTATTACAGACGAATTGTTACATGGTTTTAATGTATAGTATTTAGTGTCTTAAATTTTTATTTATGGTTTTAGTGAATATCATTTATTAATCTTTGAACAGTTATGATTATCTATTTTAAAATTAGATATTTTTATTAATAAGTTTTGAAAATATTTCCGGTACATGAGAAAAATTAATTAATTTTATTTTCAAAGTTTTTTAAATAAAATTTGAGATCTTAAAGAATGTAAGTCGAAGATATAAACAAAATAAATAAATATGTTCGATTTGAAAAATAACATTTTTAAATTAACTAAAGTATATGAAATATTAATAAAAATTTATAACAACCTTTCAGGATTAGAAAATAAACACACAGTACCACAGGTATATAAATATTGCAATATTATGTACACGGAATCTGCACAAAGAATATGAGAACAAGCCTGACTAACATTAATTTACTATTCTCAAATATAAAAAGTAGGTTTAATCATCTTTGATTCCTATTCTCGTAGCGAAATCTCAATTTGATCCTTTTATTTATTTTTTTCATTTCAATTTGGTTCCTATTTTGGAAATTTGATCTTAATGTAGTCCTTTCCGATACAATAATAGCGTTAGATGGGGTATCACGTGTCAGTTCCTCGATTTTTTGAATTTTATTTATTTATTTTTTGATTTTTTTGATTTTTTTAAATTTTTTAAAAAGTAAAAAAATTTATCACGTGTCAAACTATCATCGTACCACGTAACAGTGATAGAGTAACGTAGAAGTGACAATGACAGGTGTATATATATATATATATATATATATATATATATATATATATATATATATATATATATATATATATATATTGATAGTTGATAAAAGAAATGATGAATATATTGTTCTTTTTCTTGTACTTGTGTTTGGTGATTAGTTATAATGTATATTCCAATACATTATATTTTAAGTTGATTAGTTATTTGAATATGTTGAATTTTGTAGCTTGCAGAAATATATATTCCACAACGCTATGCTCCTCTTTATAAAGTTAGTGGAATAACTAACATTTATAATCCAAAAATTAAGAAAGATCAAATCTCTGTCTCATATATGGGTTGAAAATGTGAGTTATAATGATTGTATTTATGATTTACTTCTTTTCTTTTTTTTTTCAAAATTGAAGTCATTTAATTTGTGTCTTAAGTGTCAATAAAAATTTAGGTATTTTTAATTATGTTCATATTAAAGATTATTATTCTACAGAGTATTTAAAATATTTTTTATTTTCTTCTTTATATTTATTTTATTTATGAGATATTTAAAACTTAATTAAGTCTATTATTTTTTTTGTCATTCTATAAATTTTAAATTATACTTTTTTTTTCCTTCTTATTATACTCGTACATTTACCATGTTAAATGTTGTGAAAAATAAATAAAATAAAAAATAATATAATAATTTTATTATAGTGAAAAAAATTATCATAATTATTGATTTTTATGAAAATTATTTTAAAACAGATAAAATTGAACATAACATAGTTTCTAATTAATCACATATTTTAATATCAGGTACTTCCAAAAATATACGGTGATACAAGAACTCATTTTTACACATCATGGACGGTAAGATATATCATTACATCTCATTTAATCTTAATTTAATTTATTGAAGTAAAACATGGAAGAGAAAATACTTTATTAAATCTTTGACCTGGGTGATGCTTATTCTCTCTTCACTTCTTCTCTAACACAAATAAGTGTTTGTGTCACTCCATAGAAGATTATAATTAAATTTTTAAAATAAAAATTAATTTAATTTATTCCTATTTATGTATTATTATTCATTTTTTATACTACACACATTTCATTTTTTTAAATTTAAGTTAATGCTAAAACATTTCAGTTCGATAATTTCAAGAAAACAGATGTTACAATGTTATATGTCGAGGTTTCGTTCAGGCCGAAAAAAAAATTTTCCTAGTTCATATTTCCTTAACACATATGTAGATATGGTAGACCAACTTATGAGATTTACACGGCTATCACTAAGATAAATAATTATGCAATTAAACTTTTCCTTTAAATTAAAATTGAATATGACTCTTAAATGCATGATTAATTTCCATTTTACTTTTTTAAAGACATTTTTAATTAAATATAATTATAGAGTTGAAATATTCTATGATACATGATGTAGGTATTATATGTTATTGAAAAAAGCTCAACTGTATTCTCAAGATCCAAAGACACAAAATTGGTGGATAAATTTAAAAAACTTAAACATCGGTTATTATCCAGCAACATTGTTCTCGAACTTAAAGTCAATATCGATTGTAGAGTGGGGTGGGAGAACGAAAGCTAATGTTGGTAGTGATAGCCCTCAGATCTGACCATTTTCCAAATGAAAACATCATGCATATTATTTTAGATTTGCCAAAATTCAAGATGCATCACACATTTATACACCTAAATCTAATAACACCATAGACTTCTCTGACAACACTAAATGTTATGATGTTATTTACTATAAAGATGCTATAAAGATGTTGGAAGGGATTATAAGGAAGGTCTTATCCAGTTTGGAGGACCCGGATAGTGTGAAATTTAATTTTCTTTGTAGAAAAATTTTATATAAAGTTTAATCCATTGTCTTCGTAATTTTCAGAATACTATCCATTTTAGAAAGTGTTGAGCACACAATTAGTACTTCTCTTTGAACATAATTCATTTTATATATCTAAAGTAGCGTTATTTAAATTTAATCTTCAAAACAGATTTAAGTTGTAAAATATAACAATTTATATGATTCCCAGTGAAATTAAGATAACACTTATTTTATTTATATTTGTTTATAAATGTCATATATTAAAGTTAACATGAATTTATTTAATTTTTAATATATATATATATATATATATATATATATATATATATATATATATATATATATATATATATATATATATATATATATTTTATTGGAGTACTTATCTATCTGTTTAACTTGAATAAATCGAATTAGTTATTTGGGATTTCTCGATATCAAAATACTATTAGAATTTTTTATATCTAATGCAATTTTTCTTGTAAATTTATTAATATAATTTGGATGAAAAAACTTTATTTTGTCATTCTTTCTAAAAGTTTTAATCGGAAGATAATTTCTTTATAAATAACTATTTCATACAATATTATAAAATTCATAAATTTTTTTTATTAAATTTTTTGTATAAAATATTTTTCAAAGAAAAAAAATGGTAGTAATTTTTTATAAATCATTTTTCATAACAAAATTATAAATATTTCTTAAAAAAAAATTCAAACTTAAATAGACAAAAAATATGTATTTTTTAGTATCGAAAAAGTTATTACACGTTATAACTTTTTGTGTTATCCTTATTTCTTATTTTCAATCTTTTTACTTAGACTATTAATTACTTTACAATGTTTTGCGTTTTGTAATGTGCCTATTCTAAATAAAAGATATTATAATAAAATTTTGTTGTAGTATTAATTTTATTTATTATATTTAAAATTAAAATTATTATCATATCACTTAAATTTAATATTTTATTATTTTAATAATAATATTTATAAAATTATAACCTAATTTTCATCATATTTTATTATATAATATTTTTATTATTTTATTATTTTAAAGTACAAAATAAAAGAAAATATAACTCGTGCGTACGCAAGATGAATCTATTAGTTCTAAATAAAAAATATTACAATAAAAACTACACCATCGCTATGAGCAAAGCAGCTTGTTGTGTAATAACTAAAAGGTGAATGAATATATATCTAATGTTTCTATACAAACTTTCCATACTCTATTTAATCCTTCGACAGAGGTTTTCTATTGCTTCTTCAACTATTCTCAATTATTTTAAAAATTAATTTTTAAAATAAAAATTAATTCTAAATTTTTTTATTTCATTTTGAAATATTTTTCTTAAAGTACCGTAGTTTTAATTAATATATGATAGTTACATTATCATAATACTCACTTTCAGTAAAAAAAAAATTAAGAATAATATCAGTATATCAGTAAAATTAAATATAATTAATTAATATTTTTTATATAAATGAAAACGGAGGTAGTAGCTAGTAACGCTAGAATTAAGAAAATTAATTAAGTCAACTAATCAGTTCATAATTAAGTCAATTATTTAAATATCTGTAAAACTTTTGTTAACTTAAGCCAACTAATCAGTTCATAATTAAGAGTAAAAGTATTTGTCTAACTCATTGACTCAAAACAATACATTTTAAAACTTAACTAAAAAAGTTATAAGTCCCTTTAACGCTTATAAATTTAAACGGACCTATGAAAACTCAATTAAGGTAATATATATATATATATATATATATATATATATATATATATATATATATATATATATATATATATATATATATATATAAAAATAAATAT